>Ga0208242_100035_pt1 | contig 201717 bp, 203 predicted proteins | sample SubbioAug_CSW13A_FD_184825 | JGI IMG/M metagenome (GOLD analysis project Ga0208242, IMG submission 184825) | Serpentinite rock and fluid subsurface biosphere microbial communities from McLaughlin Reserve, California, USA - CR12Aug_CSW13A (SPAdes) | ecosystem: Environmental > Terrestrial > Deep... | reverse complement strand
GGAAGGCCGGCACCGTGATGTTCATCAAGCGCTCGCTGGCGTCCGGTTACGCCGGCGTCGACAACCCGCTGTTCTATCGTGACAACACCATGATGCTGCTGGGCGACGCCAAGAAGATGACCGAAAATATCGTCAAGGCGATGTAGGCGCGCATCAGCCTTTCCATTCGCGAAAGCAAAAAGGCCGTGCTGTATGCACGGCCTTTTTTGTTACGCCTCTCTTGGCAATCGATGGATCGCGCAGAGCTTGTTGCCGTCCGGGTCGCGCAGATAGGCGATGTACAGCTTGACGCCGCCGCCTTCGCGAATGCCCGGCGGATCTTCGCAGGTTGTGCCTCCGTTCGCGATCCCGGCCGCATGCCAGGCATCGGCCGCTTCGGTCGAAGCGGCAGCAAACCCAATCGTCCCGCCATTGGCTGGGGTGGCAGGCTTGCCGTCGATGGGCCTGGAAACCGAAAACGTCCCGGTTTTGGTGCGGTAAAAGATGCGATGGCGATCGACGATCGCGGGCGGCACGCCGAGCGTCCCCAGCAGATTGTCATAGAAAGCCTTGGCGCGATCGAGATCATTTGTCCCGACCATGACGTGAGAGAACATTCTTTTCGTTTCCTTCCCAAAAACAGTCCTTTTTGGTTAAGGCATCTTGCTTCCGGGTGCAAATTTCCCCCTAGCTGGCTAGGTCTTTTGCAATCGTGCCGTTAGAGTGAACGCATGAGTGGACAAACACACATGCCGAGGTCAGCCTGGGTCTATCCCGCGCTGGCCGTTTTGCTTTACATCGCTACCGAAATTCCCGGGCTTGGCATCGGTTTTACCCGCTCTCCCGCCGGGCTTGTCTTTGCAGCGGTGCTGCTTGTCGTTCTGTTCGGCACTGTGTTTGCCGCCGTGCACCACGCCGAGGTGATTGCTCACAGGATTGGCGAGCCGTTCGGCACGCTGCTACTGACCCTCTCGGTCACTATCATCGAGGTTGCGCTGATCGCCACCATCATGCTCGGCGAAAGCGGCGTACCGACGCTGGCGCGCGATACGGTGTTCGCGGTGGTGATGATCGTGTGCAACGGGCTCGTGGGTATCTGCATTCTCTTTGGCAGTTTGCGCTACCGCGAGCAGGATTTTCAGGTCACCGGCGCGAACGTCTATCTGAGTGTGCTGATTGTGCTTGCTACCATCACGCTGATCCTGCCGAACTACACGGAAACCACGCCGGGCCCCGTTTATTCGGCGAGCCAGCTTGGCTTTGTCAGCGTTGTGACCATCGTGCTCTACGGCGTGTTCCTTTACACCCAGACCATCCGGCACCGTGACTACTTCATCGCCGGCGCAAGCGATGAAGATGACGGTCACATGCCATCCAGCCGTATGCTGACGATCAGCGGGATTCTTTTGCTGGTGTCGCTGGTCGGCGTGGTGATGCTGGCCAAGAAGTTTTCTCTGGTCGTCGATGCGGGTGCGGCCGCCATCGGTGCGCCGCCGGCGTTTGCCGGTGTTGTCGTGGCGCTGTTGATCCTGTTGCCGGAAGGCGTCGCCGCGCTGTCGGCCGCGCGCAAGAACGACCTGCAGAAGAGCATCAACCTCGCGCTCGGCTCCTCGCTGGCCACCATCGGTCTGACCGTCCCGGCCGTTGCGATCGCCACCTACATCCTCGACAAGCGGCTGGTGCTCGGTCTTGAGACGCGCGACACCATGATGCTGGTCATGACCTTCCTGGTCAGCCTTGCCACATTCGGAACGGGCCGCACCAATATCCTGTACGGCCTGGTCCATCTGGTGATGTTCGCGGTGTTCCTCTTCCTGGTGCTGGTGCCGTAGCGGCATCGCCGAGCCTCCGCGCGGGCTTACCGGGAACGTCTAAAATTCCTGACAAAGCCGTTACCCGGCGTTTTCCCGGCCTTTGCCACCGATCCGTCGCAGTTGATCCCTCAATCGGCCCAAAAGTTCCCTCATCCATCTCCGCGCGGGGAGTTGCGATGATCAAGAAGCTGTTCACCAAGTACTTTTTAGAAGTTATTCCGTCGATCGTGGCGACGGTGGTCGGTGCGTATATCGTCACCCACTACATCAACGCCAAGTCCGAAACGGACAAGCCGAAAGCTGCGATCTCGGCCCCCGCCGGGACCTCGAAGGATGCCGCCCCGCAAACGCTGAAAGCAGACGACTCCGGCGACAAGGTCTCAAAAGAGAGCGCGAAGGCCGAGGCCGCCAGGCTCAAGGCGGAAAAGCTTGCCCTCGAAAAGGCCGCGGCCGAGCGGTCGGCGGCTGACCGGGCCGAGAACGCGAAGCGGGCCGCCGAAAAACTTGCCGCCGAGAAAACCGCCAGCGAGAAGGCCGCCGCCGACAAGGCTGCTGCCGAGAAACTCGCCAGCGACAAGGCCGCTGCCGAGAAGCAGGCAAAGCCGGTTACGAAGTCCGCGCCCGTTGTGCCGCTGCCCGCCGAAGCCAATGCCGCCTCCGACGACCGGCGCGACGCCAACGATCTGGCGCGGGCCGCGATCGAACGGCTGCGCAATGCCAAGACCTCCGAACAGCCGCGTGCGCCGGAAGCCGCGCGTGCCGAGGAACAGCCGAAAGCGGAGCGCGCCAGGGTCAACAGCGTTGTTTATGCGCCGGCAGCCGCCCCGCAGCAGCCGGCGATGCAGCCGCTGCCGCCCGCGGTGACTGTTGCGCCGGGACCGAGCGAAGCGGCAGTCACGCCACCGAAACCCTTCCCTGAGCCCATTTCCGGATCATCCGACATCCGGGCTGACGATGGTTTGCGGCTGACGCCGCCCGCGGATATTCCTTCGCGGCCGCTGGATTTGCGCGCGAAACAGGGCCGGATCTCGTCTGTGACGGAAGATGTTGTCTCGGCCGCGAAGTCGGTGTTTCACGCCGTGGTGCCGGAATCGAACTAGACGTGTCGCTTCGACGCTCGGATGAGAGAACTGCAGCATCTCCCATTCAAGTCGGCGTGTTGCCCTGAGCCGCTTAATAGCACCGCGTGATATTCACGCTGACGGTTTCTTCCGCGCCTTCGCGCCGCGGGACCTTGACGGTCTGCCTGGTGCATTCCTGCACATAAGGTCTGTCGGACGGCGCGACCGCCGGCGGAAACCGGTGTGACCAATCCCAGGGAACGTCATAGGTGTACGTGTAACGGACGTCGCCCGATGATGGCGGCACGGCATCCACCACGCCCGGTTCGGCATATGATGGTTCGTAGAACAGGCCTGCCGTGCCCGGCCAGAAAGTCCCTGCGTGGTGTCCCCGGTGACGATGCAGCGGCCGGCCCGCTGACGGACGGAAAGCCGGCCGCGCCGAACCGGAGCTTCCAGCATATGCGATTGCCGGATCGGCAAATGTCTCGTTCGGGGCAAGGACAAGCGCGACTGCGCCAAGAGAGGCGATAAGCGCTCCGTACATTCGATACGTCATGGCGCGCACCAGTTCCAAGTTGCGAGCAGCACTCATGGCACGCTAGGTCCGGCTTTTCGGGCCCGCAAACTCAGACTTAATAATTGGTTAAGGCTTAATCTTAACGGGCCGGCTGGTGGCGTCGACGATATCCAGAAACTCCTTCACCGTGCTGACCGCTCCGGGGCTCGCCGCGAGATAGCCGGGAAGTTGCGTGACCGCATCGCGGAACGCATCGCCCTTCATGATGTCGAGCACGCGCTGCATCGGTTCGGTGTCCAGAAACGCGCGGCGGCAGACGAAGAAATAGTCCTCCGTCAGCAGCCGGACGAAATCGAGTCCGAACTGCCTGGCGGCGGCTTCGACGCCGAACGCCGCATCCGCCATGCCGCTCGCCACATAGGCGGCCACGGCGGCATGGGTGAATTCCATCTGCTGCGCGCCATTGATCCTCGCCTCGTCGATCTTGTGCAGTTTCAGCAATTGGTCGAACAGCGTGCGTGTGCCGGAATCGTGGTCGCGGTTGACGAAGCGCGCCCTGGTTTCGACGAGGTCGCCCAGCGATCCGATCCTGAGCGGATTGCCGGACTTCACCATCAGGCCCATCTCGCGGGTCACGAAGCTGATGACGCGATCCTCGCGCGGATCGAGCCATTCCCGGCAGGCCTTGACGCTTTGTGCGCGCAGCTCGCCACGCGGGATATGGACGCCGGACAGATCGCAGGCACCCTGCGCCAGCGATACCAGCGAGTTCTGGTTGCTCACATAGCGCAGATCGACGCCGATGCCGGGTTCCTTGTCGAGCAGCTCGCGCAGCTTTGAGACCGCGAATCCATGGCTTGCGTGCACGCGGATGACTGACGGGCGCTGATGCAGGAAGGGCTTGATCTCGGTGGCGAGTTCCTGAGCGAGGTTTTCGAGTTGAGGGCCGAGCCGCGCCTGCATGCGTTGTCCGGCCCACACCAGTTTCTCGCCGAATGCGGTCAGCGTCGTGCCTTTGCCGCGATGGGTTTCGACCAGCGGCACGCCGAAGAACTCCGACCATTGTTCAACCAGATTCCAGACATGCCGATACGAAAGCCCGGCGTGGTCTGCGGCACTGGTGAGTTTGCCGGATGTGCGGATGTCATTGAGTACGCCGAGCATAACGACGGCGGTTTGCGGGCTGCCTTCCTTGTGAAACCGCCAGACGGGTTCGATCTCGATCTGCAGCATCGTGACGTCCTTATGAATCCAATTTCATATGATCGTGAGTCATTGGCATATCATATCATATTTACTGGGGGATTTCTAATGAACAAACTCAAGAAAAGAACAGGAGAAATATGATGTCAATTGCATATGACTATTCCCCCGGTACGACCGCGCACGACAATGCCGTCGTTCTCCGCAAGCAACTCCTCATCGACGGTCGCCACGTCGAGTCGGTCTCGGGGCGGACCTTCAACACGCTCAATCCCGCCACAGGGCAGGTGATCGCGACCATCTCGGAGGGCAATGAGGCCGATGTCGACCGGGCGGTCGATGCAGCGCGCCGCGCCTTTGAAGGGATCTGGGGCACCATGCGTCCCGCAGAACGTGGCCACATCCTGTTTCGTTTCGCGGAGCTTCTGAAGAAGCACGGCGCAGAGATTGCCGAACTGGAAAGCCGCGATGCGGGCAAGCCGATCGCCGCCGTGCTGCGGCAGGATCTCCCCGCCGCCATCGACACGCTGACCTATTACGCGGGCTGGGCCGACAAGATTCACGGCGACACTGTGCCGACGCGCAGCGATGCGTTGACCTATACCGTGCGCGAGCCGGTCGGTGTGGTCGCGGTGATCGTGCCGTGGAATTTCCCGCTGATGATCGGCATGTGGAAGCTGGCGCCAGCGCTGGCCTGCGGCTGCACCATTGTCATGAAGCCTGCCGAGTTGACGTCGCTGTCAGCGCTGCGCCTTGGCGAGCTTGCGCTCGAGGCAGGTCTGCCGCCGGGCGTGCTCAACATCGTGCCTGGTCCCGGCCGTGTGGTCGGCGACGCGCTGGTCAATCATCCCGGCGTGGACAAGGTGACTTTCACCGGTTCGCCCGGCGTTGGCCGCGGAATTCTCAAAGGCGCGGCAGGCAACTTCAAGCGGGTGTCGCTCGAACTCGGCGGCAAGTCGGCCAACGTGATCTATGACGACGCCGATCTCGATGCGGCGACCAAGGCCGCAGCCGCAGGCATCTTCTTCAATGCCGGGCAGGTGTGTTCGGCAGGCTCGCGCGTCCTCGCGCACGAGAAGGTCTATGAAGAAGTGGTCGCGCGGCTCACCGCCCGTGCCGAAGCACTGCGCATGGGCGACACCGCCGACAAGACCACAGCGCTGGGGCCCGTGATCTCCGAGAAGCAGATGAAGTCGATTCTCGAGTATGTCGACATCGGCCAGAAGGAGGGCGCGACGCTTGTCACCGGCGGCCAGCATGTCGGAGATCGCGGCTACTACATCAGCCCGGCGGTGTTCGCGAATGTGAAGCACGAAATGCGGATCTCACAGGAAGAAATCTTCGGCCCGGTGGTCAGCGTCATCAAGTTCAAAGATGAAGCTGATGCGCTGCGGATCGCCAACGGCACGGCATTCAGTCTCGCGGCGGGTGTGTGGAGCCGCGACATCGGTCGGGTGCAGCGTTTCGCGAAGAAGGCGAAGGCCGGCACGGTCTGGATCAACACCTATGGCTATACTGATGTGCGGTTGCCCTGGGGCGGTGCGGGTGACTCGGGCTTCGGCCGCGAGCACGGCACCGAAGCGCTGGCGAACTTCACCGAGCCGAAAGCGGTGTGGATGAATCTGAACGTTTGAAATCTCCCTCTCCCCGCTTGCTGGGAGAGGTGAAGAGACGCACAGCTCAAACAAAAACGCGGGCCGAAAGGCCCGCGTTTTCATATTCAAAACTATTGTGATCGCTTAGCGCGGTCCGCGCGGACCGGCGCCAGCGCCGCCACGGCCGCCAGCACCACGGTCTGCGCCCGGACCGGCACCGAACACGGGCTTCGGCTTCATCGGCAGCAGGCCTTCGCGCTGCAGCTTCTTGCGCGCAAGCTTGCGGGCGCGGCGAACGGCTTCCGCCTTTTCGCGGGCCTTCTTCTCGGAGGGCTTTTCGTAATGACCGCGGAGCTTCATCTCGCGGAAAATGCCCTCGCGCTGCATCTTCTTCTTCAGCGCCTTGAGAGCCTGGTCGACATTGTTATCGCGGACGAGAACCTGCACGCGGCATCCTCTTTGGTTTCAATCAGGAAATTCTGGGGACGACAAAGGACTGGCTAAAGGCCACGCCCTTCCCATCGAAGGCGCGGATGTACCAGATCAAACCGCGAATGTCCACTGTGGACCGGGGTTTTTCAGGGGCCGGAGCGGCCGATTTTCGGGCAGAATCCCGGTGCCGGGCCGCGATTCGGAGGGGCTGGAAAGCCCCGGATACCGGGTTCCTGCGGTCCCCGCCGCCGGATAGTCCTGCGGCACGATCAGGGGAGAATCAATATGAACGCGAAAAAGTACGCCGCCGAGGTCATCGGCACGTTCTGGCTGACGTTTGCGGGGTGCGGCAGCGCGGTCCTTGCAGCGGCCTTTCCGCAGGTCGGCATTGGCCTGCTTGGGGTCTCGTTTGCCTTCGGCCTGAGCGTTGTCACCATGGCGTTCGCCATCGGCCACGTGTCCGGCTGCCACCTCAATCCCGCCGTCACGGTCGGGCTCGCCGCCGGCGGACGGTTCCCCGGCGGACAGGTGATTCCCTACATCATCGCCCAGGTCGTCGGCGCGATCCTGGGCGCGGCGCTGTTGTACGTGATTGCCAGCGGCAAGGCCGGTTTCGATCTCGCGGGCGGCTTTGCGTCCAACGGCTACGCCGACCATTCGCCGGGCAAATACAGCCTGCTGGCCTGTTTCGTCTCCGAAGTGGCGATGACGGCGATGTTCCTGTTCATCATCATGGGCGCCACCCATGGCAAGGCGCCGGCCGGTTTCGCGCCGCTCGCCATCGGCCTTGCGCTGGTGATGATCCATCTGGTCAGCATTCCCGTCACCAACACCTCGGTGAACCCGGCGCGCAGCACCGGCCCCGCCCTGTTCGTCGGCGGCTGGGCCATTCAGCAACTCTGGTTGTTCTGGGTCGCGCCGCTGATTGGCGGCGTCATCGGCGGCGTGGTCTATCGCTGGCTGAGTGACGAGCCGGAAGGAATCGTCACCGGCAGGTAACGCCTGATCTTCAGATAAAGACGGAGGCTGTCGCGAGCGATCGCGGCAGCCCTTTTATTTCTGCTTTTGGGGAGCCTTGACCTCGGTCACATGGCCCATCTTGCGGCCGGGGCGCGGCGCGCCCTTGCCATAAAGATGCACAGTGGCGCCGGGGACGCCCAGCCACTTGCCGTAATCGAGGATGTCGTCGCCGATCAGGTTGGTCATGGTGACGTCGCCATGCCGGACCGGATGCGCCAGCGGCCAGCCGGCGATGGCGCGGATGTGCTGCTCGAACTGCGACACCGACGCGCCGTCCAGCGTCCAGTGGCCGGAGTTGTGCACCCGTGGCGCAATCTCGTTGACCAGCAGGCTCGGGCCGTCCTTGCCGGGCACCACGAACAGTTCCACCGCCAGCACGCCGACATAGTTCAGCGCGGTCGCGATCTTCTCGGCGATCACGCGGGCCTGTGCCGCGAGCTCATCGGAAATGCGCGCCGGTGCGTGGGAATACTTCAGAATGTGGTCGCGATGCTCGTTCTCGGTGACGTCGTAGCAGACCACTTCGCCACTGGCGCTGCGCGCGGCGACCACGGAAATCTCGCGCTCGAACGGCACGAAGGCTTCGAGGATCGCGGAGCGCGTTTCGAGATCCGCCCACACCGTTTCCGGATCGTCGCCTTCGCGGACCACGACCTGACCCTTGCCGTCGTAACCGAAGCGCCGGGTCTTGAGCACGGCGGGCAGCCCGATCTGGGCGATAGCGGTTTTCAGATCCTGCGCGGAGGAGACATCGGCATAGCGTGCGGTGGCGATGCCGAGCTTGCTCACGAAATTCTTTTCCGCCAACCGGTCCTGCACGGTTTCCAGCACCTGCGGATCCGGCAGCACCGGACGGCGGGCCGACAGGATCATCGCGGTCGAGGAGGGAATGTTCTCGAACTCGTAGGTGATGACGGCGACATCGGATGCGAACAGTTCGAGCGCTTCGACATCGGCATATTCCGCGCAGGTCGCGTTCTGCACCACGTCGAAGGCCGGCGAATCCGGATCCGGCGAAAACACCTGCGCCTTGAGGCCGAGACGTGCTGCGGCGAGCGCGAGCATCCGGCCCAATTGTCCGCCGCCGAGAATTCCGATGGTGTCGCCTGGTTTCAGCGTCACCCGACCTGAAGATGTCACTTAGTTTCTTCCTTTGGGCGCTCGCTCACGGCCTCGGTCTGTTGCTTGCGCCATGTCGCAAGCCGGGTTGCAAGGCCGGCATCGTTGAGCGCCAGCACACTTGCGGCGAGCAGGGCGGCATTGATAGCGCCCGACTTTCCGATCGCCAAGGTGCCGACGGGGATTCCGGCAGGCATTTGCACAATGGAGTACAGCGAATCCACGCCCGACAGCGCCTTGGATTCGACCGGCACGCCGAACACCGGGAGTTCCGTCAAAGCCGCCGCCATGCCGGGCAGATGAGCAGCGCCTCCTGCACCGGCGATGACAACCTGGAACCCCGCCGCCTTGGCCCCCTTGGCGAAGCTGTAGAGCCGCTCGGGGGTGCGGTGCGCCGAGACGATGCGCGCCTCGTGCGCGACGCCGAGCGCGGTCAGGGTCTCTGCGGCATGGCGCATGGTCTCCCAGTCGGACTGGCTTCCCATGATAATGGCAACGAGGGTGGTCATCTGGAATCTTCAAAAAGGGCCGAAAAAGAGGGCGGATTATAGGGTTGCGCCCCTGCGAGGCAAGCTAATGCGACACCGGCGCGAATCCGTTATCCTTTCATGGTCAATGGCCGCGCCGGTCAAGCGGATTAGAGGCGGGAACTTGAAGAAAGCGCGCGGCAAAATGGCGTCACGGGGGCGGCCGGCCAGGAAACCGCCCGGCCGCGGCACCGCAGGCCGGAGCAAAACCACCACCAAATCTGCTCTTGCGAAACCCCCGCGCAAGCGGGCGGCCGATCCGCTGGCAAAGGCCAGGCGGCAGGTCGCGGCCCTCCAGGCGGAACTGGCCGCATCCCAGGCCCGGATCGACGAACTGCAGGCCTGGGCCGATACCGACTTCCTGCTGAACATCTACAACCGCCGCGGCTTTGAGCGCGAACTCGACCGCTCGATCGCCTACATCCGTCGCTACAAGGCGGGCGGCGCGCTGATCGTGCTCGACGTCGATCGCCTCAAGCCGATCAATGACACCTTCGGTCACGCGGCCGGCGACATCGTGCTCAAGGGTGTGGTCGCAGTGCTAATGCGCCATGTCCGCTCGTCGGATGTGGTGGGCCGTCTGGGCGGCGATGAATTCGGACTGCTGCTCTGGAATTTGACGCAGGCCGATGCGCAGGCGAAAGCGGCGGCGCTGGAGCAGGCGATCGATCAGCTCACATTTGTGTTCAAGGGAAGGCCTGTGGTCGCAGGCGCATCTGCAGGTGTTGCGCTGATCGGTGCTGCGGACAGTGCTGCGGATGTGATGGAGGCGGCGGATCGCGCAATGTATGCGCGAAAGGCATTGCGGCGCGGAGGCCGCGCGCAGGCCGTGCTCTGAAATCATGCCGCGGCGTCGTGACGCAAAATCAGGCGATGATGTCTGGCGTGATCTGGTCTTCGATGAATGAAATGCGGTCGCGCAACTGAAGCTTGCGTTTTTTCAAACGCTGCAATCTGAGCAGGTCCGGCGCGGGCGACTGATGCAGCGCTTCGATGGCGGCGTCCAGGTCGCGATGCTCCTGCTGCAACTGCGCCAGTTCAAGCGCGTATTCGTTGTTGTCCTGATCTACCATAACCGTCATTTGACTGAATTCGCCCAGACTTTCAGGTAAGTGTCTCAGAACGCTTCCGCATGACCGTCATTGCAGAAAATTGTTACCAACTCCAGTAGTCCAGTTCCAACATTTGCATCCGTTTCGGCGGGCGTTTCGCGCATGTTGGATCAGCGAGCCCAGAGGATTTAAGTCGGCTCGCGGACGCGCGATATATCGGTGACGGTATCGTGGGCCGGGTTCCCTCACAATTCGTTTCCTTTGTGCACGAAAATTTTGAACGGCTCTTTTAACTCCGCTGTCGACAGACCGCCTCGGTCATGTAGACTTAACCGTCCAGATCCGATCTGAGGTCCACTTAGCAGAGGAGACTTCTATGGCGATTCAGGCGCATCTCGTTGAACTGGAACGTAAACACGAAGTTCTGGAAAACGAATTGCACGATGCTCTCCAGCATCTTTCTACCGACGACCTCCAGATTATCGAACTCAAGCGCCGCAAGCTGGTGCTCAAGGATCAAATCGAGCGCATCAAGCTCTCTACGGTCCACTGACTTTTCCACCATTTAATCGCACGGAAATTCAGCGCGATGCTCGTAACGGCAGCAGCTGCCGTTGCGAGGTGCGGTGATGCCTGCGGCCGAGGCTACGTTACCCCGGCGACGCGGGCGGCTTCGCCTGCGATTGCGAGGGATGAGGTCAGGCCGGGCGACTCGATCCCGAACAGGTTGACCAGCCCCGCGAGGCCATGGTCCTGCGGGCCTTGGATCACGAAATCCTGCCGTGCGATGGCGGGCGGCACGATCTTTGGTCGGACGCCGGAATAGCTCGGTGCCAGCGCGCCATCCGGCAGCGCCGGCCAGTAGCGGCGGATTGCCGGGTAAAACCGCTCTGCACGTGCCGGATCCACCGCATAATCGAGACTTGCCGCGTCGGGACTGTCGACCCATTCGACGTCGGGGCCGAATTTCGCTTGTCCGCCGAGATCGATGGTCAGATGCACACCAAGTCCGCCGGGCTCCGGCACCGGATAGATCAGGTGCGAGAACGGCGCGCGCGTGCTGCAACTGAAGTAGTTGCCCTTGGCGTAGTAGCTCACCGGAATGCGGTCGGCGGGCATGCCGTCGATGGCGCGGGCAATGGCAGGCGCGTTCAGCCCCGCCGAATTGATCAGGATGCGGCACTTCAGCGTCATCGGCGCGTCGCCGCCGATCTCGACTTCGAAGCCGTCAGGAACAGCGGTCGCGCGCTTGAGCGGTGCATGAAATGCGAGTGCTCCGCCCGCATCTTCGATCTCGCCGCGCAGTGCCAGCATATAGGCATGGCTGTCGACGATGCCGGTGGATGGCGACAGCAACGCGCCGGTGCAATGCAGGGCAGGCTCGAGGGCGCGCGCTTCGGCAGCCGACAGCACCCGCATGTCATCGACGCCGTTGGCTTCGGCATGCGACTTGATCGAGACCAGCTTCTCGTCCTCATTGCTCGCGGTCGCCACGATCAGCTTGCCGCAGCGCCGGTACGGCACGCCATGGGCGTCGCAGTATTGATAGAGCGCCTGCTTGCCGGCAACGCACATCCGCGCCATCAGGCTGCCCGCCGGATAATAAATCCCGGCGTGGATCACCTCGCTGTTGCGCGAGGATGTGCCGGTGCCGATGTCCCCGGCGGCCTCGACCACCACGACCTCAAGGCCCGCGCGCGCCAGTTTGCGTGCAACGGCGAGCCCGACGACGCCGGCGCCGACCACAACACACTCAATTCTGTCCATGGATGCTTCGCCCTGCCGGAACGATTCGTTTCTTGCTCATTCTATGTCCAGCGCGCCGCTTTGCGATGCTGTCCGCGTTAGGGCTTGGTTAAGCATAAGTGGCCAATTGCCCGCATTTAAGTCACAATGTGAGGGAGCCGCGATTACGCGTTTACCCGATCCAAAGAGGTACAGCCAGACACTGCGGGATGAAGAATTCCGCGGAATGGTAATGACCGGCTGGCAGAAGCAAGCACGAGCGACCACAGCGAGCCCGGTGTGGGCCGCTGCATGTCTCTGCGCCATTTTGGCGCCGGGCAGCGCGGCCGCGCAGATCGTCGCCAATCCCGATGGCTCGTTCTCTGCAACGGCTCTGGAAATCTCGAATACCGCGCTGGTATGGCAGGTGGCAATGGGCGGCTTCGTTGTCGCCGCGTTTCTTGCCGCCATCATCCTCTGGGTTTCGACCGCGCTGCGGCGTGCACGTCATGCCAATATCAGGCGCGCCGCATTCGTTTCAAGCGCGCTCAACAATCTGACGATCGGCATTGTCATGGTCGACGCGCGCAAGCGCATCGTCTTCTGCAACGACCGCTATCTGGAAATGTATGGGTTCTCCCGTGCGGATCTCGTGCCCGGAATGACCGGCCGCGATCTCACCGCACTGCGTGCGACACGAGGCATGCTGTGCGACGACATCGAAGAGTACTACCGCAACGTCAAAACCGCAGAAGGGCATATCTGCGAATTGCGCGACGGGCGCTCAATCGTGATCAAGCATCGCGAACTGTCGAACGGCGGGGTCGTCTCGACCCACGAGGATTGCACCGCGCAGCGCAGGATGTCGCGGAAGCTTGCAACCACCACGCACTTCCTTGAATCGGTCATCGACAACATTCCGGTCTGCGTCGCGGCCAAGAGCATCGAGGATGGCAGGTACATTCTCGCCAATCGCGCGTTCGAGCAATTCTCCGGATTGAGCCGCGATCAGATCATAGGCCACACCGCGGAGAAGGTTTACGTGCCGGAAGCGGCGCAGATGGTCACGGAGGCGGACCGCGACGCGATCGCTTCGCCGACCGGGCAGACGCGCACCGAATTGTCCATCGAACACAATGGCGGCAGACGCCTGATCGCCTGCAACCGCATGATCGCGCGCGACGAGAAAGGCAAGCCGGAATTCCTGGTCTCCCTGTTCGAGGACGTGACCGATCGCCGGTCCCTGTCGCGGGAAGTCCAGAGCGCGAAGAAATTCCTGGAACAGGTGGTCGACAACATCCCGGTTTCGCTCGTCGTCAAGCGGCTCAGCGATGGCCAGTATGTGCTCGCCAACCGTGCCGCCGAAGCCATGCTGACTCGGCGGCGTGAGGATGTGATCGGCTCCACGCTCGAGGACATCTACAACCCGGCCGACGTGCAGTTCATTCTCAAGCGCGACGAGGATGCCGTCCGCAAGAAAGGCGTCGTCACCGAGGAACATCCGATCCAGACCGAAAACGGGCTGCGTCTGTTTCTGACTCGGCGCGTGACCGTTCTCGACGAGGCCGGTGAGCCGCAATATCTCATCAAGACCAATGAAGACATCACCGACCGGCGCGAGACCGAGTCGCGCATGGCCCACATGGCCTATCATGATGCGCTGACGGAATTGCCGAACCGCGCGGCGTTCCTGCAGGCCCTGGAGCAGATGATCGACGCCTGCGAGGACACCGACGAGGAATTCGCGGTGCTCTCGCTCGATCTCGACCGGCTGAAGGAAATCAACGATGTGTTCGGCCACGAGGTCGGCGACCAGTTGCTGATCGAATTCTCGCGGCGTCTTGAATCGGTCATTTCCGGCGGCGTGGTCGCACGTCTCAGCGGCGACGAGTTTGGTCTCATCATCGACGGTCTTCAGCCCGATTCCGCCAAGGCGCTCGCCACGCGCCTGATGCAGTCGATGCAGACCGAATTCACGTTCGACGGGCGCGCAGTCCGCATCGGTCTCACCATCGGAATCTCGGTGTATCCGCGCAATGGCCGCGACGCCGAAACATTGCTCACCAACGCGGACGCCGCCCTGTTCCGGGCCAAGACCAAGGCGCGCGGCTCGATCAATTTCTTCGATATGGAGCTCGACCAGCAGCTCCGCGACCGCCGCGCGTTGCATCAGGATCTGTCGACTGCGATCAGGAACGGCGAACTGTCGCTGCACTATCAGCCGCAGGCCCGTGCGCGCCACAAGATGAAGTCCGATCACGTTCTCGGTTTCGAGGCGCTGGCGCGGTGGACCCATCCGGTGCGCGGTTTCGTTCCGCCCGGCGACTTCATTCCACTGGCGGAAGAAAGCGGCCTGATCGTCGAGATGGGCGAGTGGATTCTGCGCGAAGCCTGCCGGGAGGCGGCGTCGTGGCCGAAGGATCTGCAAATCTCGGTCAATCTGTCGCCGGCGCAGTTCATGCACGGCGATCTCGTCGGGCTGGTCCATTCCATTCTGATCGAAACCGGTCTCGCGCCCGGCCGGCTAGAGCTTGAAATCACCGAGGGCGTGCTGATCGAGGACTTCGACCGCGGGCTTTCATTGCTGCGGCGGCTGAAGGCGCTCGGCGTGCGGATCGCGATGGACGATTTCGGCAGCGGCTATTCCTCGCTGACCTATCTGCAGGCGTTCCCCTTCGACAAGATCAAGATCGACCGCGCCTTTGTCATGAATCTCGGACGCAATCCGCAATCGGCCGCCATCATCCGCGCGATGATCGGTCTTGGCCACGGGTTGAATATTTCCATTGTCGCCGAAGGCGTGGAAACCCAGGAACAGCTGTCCTTCCTCGCGGACGAGGCCTGCGATCAGGTGCAGGGCTATCTCCTTGGCAAGCCGGCGCCGATCGAGACCTATGCGGAATGGATCGGCCGCACCAAGAGCGTTTCCAACGTCTCGAACCTCCCGCGCAGGGTTGGCTGACGAACATCTGTCACTAATCCGCGGGCTTGACTTGCGATGATCACCATCGGAGATCATCGCGGCATGGCTGATGTCGACATTGCGATCATCGGAGGCGGCCTCAACGGCACGAGCGTCGCACGCGATGCCGCCGGACGCGGTTTGCAGGTGGCGCTGTTCGAGCAGAACGATCTCGGCAGCGGCGGGACGGCGGCCGCTCCCCATTTGATGCATGGCAATTTCATCGACCTCGAGCGCGGGAACGCGCTACGGGTGCGCGCCGCGCTGGGGGAGCGGGACATCGCGCTGCGTATCGCGCCGCATCTGGTGCGTCCGGCCCGTTTCGTGCTCCCGGTTCATTCCGAAGAGCGGCCTCCGGCTATGCTGCGCGGCGGGCTGTTTGTTTATAGCCGTCTTGCCGCGAGAAGCCCGTTACCGCGGTCCGAAGTCCTCGACCTGACGATCGACGAAGCGGGTCATTCGCTCAAGCGATCGCTCGGGCTGGCGCTGGCATATTCCGACTGCACCGTGGACGAAACGCGGCTTGTCGTTCTCAATGCGGCCGACGCCGCAGCCCGCGGCGCCGCGATCCGGACCGGCGCACGCTGCGTGTGGGCTGAACGCTCCGGGACCTGGCGGCTCGCGGTGGTCAACCGCGGCCGGCGCGAAACCGTCACCGCGCGGGCTCTGGTGAATGCGAGCGGCGCGTGGACGCGGCAGGTCGCCGAAACCGTCTTGCATTTGCCTGCCGTTCAAGCGAGCTTCTTGAAAGTCAGCCAGATCGTCGTGAGGCGGATGTTCGATGGCGACAATGTTTATGTGCTCCAGAACGACGACCGCCGCATGGTCTATGCCATTCCCTATCATCGCGATTTCACGCTGATCGGAACATCCGAGCGGAGCTTTGCCGGAGATCCGGCGATGGCATCGGCAAGTGCTGACGACATCGCCTATCTGTGCGCGGCGGCGAGCCGCTATTTCCGGGTGCGGATCGAGGCCGCGGATGTCGTGCATGCGATGGCGGGCTGCGACGCCACGGGCCATCGCAACGGCATCGTGAAACGGGACCGGAAGTCCGGCAAGGCGCCGTTGCTGACCATGATCGGCGGCGCGACGACAACGGCGCGTCGGCGCGCGGAAATCGCGCTGGCGCAGCTTGCGTCGTTTTTCGAGTTGCCGCCATCCTGGACGGCAGACGAACCTTTGCCCGGCGGCGATTTCTCTTGGGACACGTTCGACGATCAAGTCGACAATGCGCGCCAGCGCTGGACATTCCTCAGCGAGCGTCATGCGCAGCGGCTGATCGCGTCATACGGCACGCGGACCGAGCGGATTCTGGGTGCGGCAAAAAGCATGGATGACCTTGGGCCACGGTTCGGCGATGACCTCACCGGCGTGGAGGTGCGTTATCTGATGACGGAAGAATTCGCCCGGTTTGCCGACGACATTGTGTGGCGGCGCTCCAAACTCGGCCTGACGATGTCGCGGCAGGACCGCGAGGCGCTCGAAAAATTCATGGCCGCGGCATGACGGTGGGCGCTGCTAAAACGCCGTTGCTGCGGATCGGGTCGGTGGTGAAGCGTTTCGGCGGATTCACGGCGGTGGACGATCTGTCGCTCGATATCGCTGCCGGAGAATTCTTCGCGCTGCTGGGGCCATCAGGCTGCGGCAAGACCACGCTGCTCCGCATGCTGGCGGGGTTCGAGACGCCGGACGCGGGTGCGATCCATCTTGATGGTGCGGACATCGCGCATGTGCTGCCGCATGAGCGCCCCGTCAACATGATGTTCCAGAACTACGCGCTGTTTCCGCATCTCACCGTTGAGGGCAACATCGCGTTCGGGCTGAAGCGCGCAGGATTGCCGAAAGACGAGATCGCTGCGCGTGTCGCCGAAGTGGTGGCGCTGGTACGCCTGGAGGGACTTGAGAAACGCCGCCCCGACCAATTGTCGGGCGGCCAGCGCCAGCGTGTGGCGCTGGCACGGTCGCTGGCGCGCCGTCCGCGGGTGCTGCTGCTCGACGAGCCGCTGGCCGCGCTCGACAAGAAGCTGCGCGAAAGCACGCAGGCCGAATTGCTGGACGTACAGCGTCGTCTCGGCATGACCTTCATCATCGTGACCCACGACCAGGAAGAGGCGATGACGGTGGCCGACCGCATCGGCGTGATGAATAAAGGCAGATTGGTGCAGGTCGCGCCGCCGCGGGAACTCTACGAAGCGCCGAATTCGCGCTGGATTGCCGGCTTTGTCGGCGACATCAATCTGATTGAAGGGCAGGTGGCCGCGCGGCAGGCCGGGCACTTTACGATTGCGACGGAACATGCTGGCACGATCGTCGCCTCGCATGTGCCTTCAACTGCAACTTCCAATGTCTGCGCGGCAATCCGCCCGGAAAAAATCCGGATATCCAAGGAGGCGTCGGGTGAATCCGCGGTCAACACATTCAGCGGTAATCTGACATCCACCGGGTTCCTCGGCGGCGTGTCGGTCTATGCGGTCAAACTCGATGGCGGCGCGGTGCTGCGGGTGGCCGCGGCGAACGCGACGCGAGCATCCGCCGATGGGTTTGTGGTGGGGCAACGGGTGACCGTTTCATTCGCGCCCGACGATGTCGTGGTGCTGGACCGATGAGCGGGCGGCGCATCTTCACCCGCCCGGCGCGGCTTGCGGCCATCGCGCCCTATCTCTGGATGGCGCTGTTTTTCCTTGTGCCGTTCGGCTTCGTGCTGAAGATCGCACTGTCGCAGACCGCTATCGCCCAGCCGCCCTATGTCCCGGTGTTCGATCTTGCTGCTGGTTGGGAGGCCTTCAAGGCGGGCTTGAGCGCGCTGTCGTTCGACAACTTCAAGCTGCTGGCGTCGGACGATCTCTATATTTTCTCTTATGTCCGCAGCCTCGTGGTCGCGGTCACATCCACCGCGATCCTGCTGCTGATCGGCTATCCGGTGGCGTACGGCATGTCGCGGCTGCCGCAGCGGTGGCAGCCCATCGCGATGATGCTGGTGATTGTGCCGTTCTGGACCTCGTTCCTGATCCGCATCTACGCCTGGATCAACGTGCTTCAGCATGACGGCTTGCTGAACAAGGCCCTGCTCGCGCTGGGCATCATCGACAAGCCGCTGGTCTGGCTCTCGACCGACGCAGCGATGTATCTCGGCATCGTCTACTCATATTTCCCGTTCATGATCCTGCCGCTTTACGCGACGCTGTCGAAAATGGACGACGCGCTGCTCGAAGCCGCCGCCGATCTCGGCGCCTCGCGGCTGAAGGCCTTCTGGCTGGTGACTTTCCCGCTATCGCTGCCGGGCATCGGCGCGGGCGTGCTGCTGTGCTTCATTCCCATCGTTGGCGAGTTCGTGATTCCCGATCTGCTGGCGGGCTCCGATCGCATGATGATCGGTCAGACGCTGTGGCTGGAGTTTTTCACCAACAAGGACTGGCCGGTAGCGTCGGCGATTGCCGTCGTGCTGCTCGTCGTATTGCTGGTGCCGCTGTTGATCTACGAGAAGCTGCAGCGCCGTCATCTGGAGCAGCGCTGATGGCTGCGCGGCAAGCTCGCTTCTCCACATTCAATCTCGCCGCGGTGGCGCTGGGACTGGCGTTTCTGTACCTGCCGATTGCGATCCTCGTGATCTATTCGTTCAATGCTTCCCGCCTTGTCACGGTGTGGGGCGGCTGGTCGCTGCGCTGGTACATCGAATTCTTCAACGACGAGGCCATGCTGTCGGCGGCATGGATGAGCCTGCGCGTGGCGTTCTGCTCAGCGACCGCCGCGACCTTGCTTGGCACGCTGGCGGCCCTCGGGCTGGCGCGCGGGGAGCGCTTCAAGGGGCGCACGCTGTTCTCGGGGATGCTTTATGCGCCGCTGGTGATGCCCGAAGTGATCACCGGGCTGTCGCTGCTGCTGCTGTTCGTCGCCATCGATGCCGGACGCGGGTTTTGGACCGTCACCGTCGCGCACACCACGCTCACCATGTGCTTCGTGACGGTGGTGGTGCAGTCGCGGCTGAGTACGCTGGATCGCAGTCTTGAGGAAGCCGCGATGGATCTCGGCTGCTCGCCGGTTCAGGCGTTCATCGCGGTGACGCTGCCGCTGATGCTGCCGTCGATTGCCGCGGGCTGGATGCTGGCCTTTACGCTGTCGCTGGACGACCTCGTGATCGCCAGCTTCACCACCGGGCCGGGATCGGCGACGCTGCCGATCCGGATCTACTCGGAAGTGCGGCTCGGCGTGAAGCCGGAGATCAACGCCATCTGTACGCTGGTGATCGCGGTGGTAGCGCTGGTGATCGTCGCCGCGTCGCTGGCATCGAAACTGTCGAGCGAGCAGGGCGAGAGCGCGGCGCCGCTTTAGGCCGAAAGTCCTGCCGCAACGGCCCGTCTCTGAAATGCGACTTGCCGGTGTGGCGCTGATCCTGGCAGGGGGCCGCGGCTCTGAAACTGCCGCTGGCCTAGTCCACCTTGTCGGATTTTGATTCCGTGGTCGAAGGTGGCGCAGAATTCTGAGGCGTCTCGGTGGACTGCGCCGGAACGGGGGCTTCCGCAGCGGGCGCAATCGGAGCAGGCAGCACCGGCACCGGCAAGACAACGGCAGCGGGGGCGCTCGGTTGCGGGGCTGCGGCCTGAGGCTGCGCCGCCGCCGGTTCGGCGGGAGCTTTTCGACCGCCGGTGAAACGATCGATCACCGATTTCACCGCGTCGCGCGTCTTGCGGTCCTTCAGGGAATCCAGCAGCGGCGCGGAGGCCGGCGAACGGCGGAGCAGCGATTCCGAATCCGGGAACACAAGCGGGTCATCCCACGGCCCTTGCACCACGAACGGCAATTGAAACGCCGGCGGGACATCGCTCGCGACGACAAGGCTGGCAACGCCCTTCAGATCGTATTCACGCGACGGCACCGACGCCGTGCCGGTGAGCAGGACGCGTATGGTCGGCCCTTCGATCCGCGCATCTTCTGCGGTGGCGACGCCGTCATTGAAGCGGATCGCGATATTCAGCGTCTCGAACGGCGTCGAGCCGCTGCGGAAATTGCCGGCGCCCGACAACGGGCGGCGCTCGAGACGCTTCAGAAGTTGTTCGACATTGAGTCCGCTGATCGCGCCGTCATGCCCCGTCAGTGTCGCGGTGCCGTCGAGCGACTGCGCCAGCGCAAACGGGCTGGCGCCCTTGGCTTCCAGCGCGAAGTTGAGATTGCCGCGCCCCGTCAGCTTGTTGACGCCGAACAGTTCCTGCACGCAGCTTGCCAGATCGACATCGGTGAACTGGAACTGGGCTTTGACATCCGCATCGGGATCGGTCCGGGTAATGCCGAACGAGCCCTTGAGGATGCCGCCGTAGATCTGCGCTTCGCCGATGCTCAGCGCCAGCGTGCCGTTGCGCAGATTGGCGCCGAGCGCGGTGCGGCCGAGTTTGGAGGTGCCGATAGTGACCTTGGCAGCCGACAGGCGCATGTCGAGATCGGTGGCGGAGAGGCCGCGCAGATCGAACAGTTGCCGGTTCCAGTCGCGGGCACCGCTGGCGAGCAGGCGGATGGTTTCGATGTAAGGCGTAAAGTCGAGCGTGTCGGCGGCCAAGGTCGCCTGCACGGTCTGGCGGTCGTTGTTGCTGTAGGTGATGACGCCTTCGGCGGTGTTGCCGTCGAGCTCGAGATTGACGTTGGTCAGCGCGATGGATTCGCCGACCACATTGGTGCGGGCCTTCAGCGAAAACCGTCCGAGGCCGCCGGTGCCGGGAGGGGCCTGTCCCGCCCAGCGCATGGCGTTGCGCAGCGAGGGGCTGTCGGCGGTCAGCGTGCCTTCCATCAGGAGGCTGGTGCGGTTGGCGATCGCACCGTCGAAAGCGAACTTGAGCGGCGCGCTCGCGACCCGGACCTTGATGCCGGATCGGTCGCCGGAGAGCGCGGCGATGAAGTCGTTGATGCTCAGGCTGCCGTCGACCAGTTCGCCCCGCCAGTTGAACTGACCGGTGGCGGCGAAGGAGCGCGAGATCGACGGCCATGCCAGCGACAGGTCGATCGCGTTGACGGTCTCGGCGATATCGCGGGCGTCGTTCTGATAGGTGAGGACGCCGTCCTTGATGCGGATTTCGGAGAACGACACCGGACTGTCGACGCCGGGCTTCACGGTGCGCGCCAGCGTTTCGACGATGGCCGACCAGTTGCTGCGGCCATCGGCGCTGCGCTTCACGTTGATCCGCGGATTCTGCAGCGTTACGTCGGCGATTTCATAGCGCCGCATCAGGAGCGGCAGCAGGCGCAGGTTGGCGGTCAGTTCGTCAACGGTCAGCGGCTCGTCGGCGATGCCGCCGCCGCGCGAACTCGCGCCTTTCAGTCCGACCTGCCGGAGGGTGATGGAACTGCCGGGAAAAACCGAGACGCGGACGTCGCCGCCAACCTTCAGGTCGAGACCGGTCGCTGCGCGAATCTGCTTCTCGACCGAAAGCCGCACGGCGTTCTCGTCGATCATCCATGAAATGGCGATCAGGCCGATCAGCGCGGCAGCGAGAAATGCCGCAACCGGCATCCCGAGGCGCTTTATCCCTTGGGCCATCGTCAATGAGTTCATCCGGTAAGGTTGCTGTGTCGGGCATCGGCGGGTTTCCCTGCGCCGGGCAACCGCAACTTGATTGTTTTTCTTGACGCTTTCAAGGCCATCCGAAGCCTTAAACCCTGCAATCGCGCCCCAAAAGCAAAGGTATTCGAAGGTGTTCGGACGATGCGTCGCATTGAGCGGGATCGCAGCCGGCCGAACCGGCGGGACGCCGCGACGCGATTGACGCGCCTTGAAAATTCCGCCTAATAATCGGCCCCAACTCGGACTTGCCAACCACCACTCGAGCGGCTTGCCCGCCTGTTTTCCTCCATCAGGTTGCACCCCCATGAACAAGGTTTACCCCGACGCGAAATCCGCGCTCGATGGCGTTGTTAAAGACGGCATGATGGTCATGTCCGGCGGTTTCGGTCTCTGCGGCATTGCCGAGACCCTGTCCGACGCGCTGCGCGAAACCGGCGTCAAGAACCTGACGGTCGTCTCGAACAATGCCGGTGTCGACGGCATCGGCCTCAGCCGCCTGCTGGAAACACGCCAGATCAAGAAGATGATCTCGTCCTATGTCGGCGAGAACAAGCTGTTCGCGCAGCAATACCTCGCAGGCGAGCTCGAACTCGAGTTCAATCCGCAGGGCACGCTCGCGGAACGTATCCGCGCCGGCGGCGCCGGCATTCCGGGCTTCTACACCAAGACCGGCGTCGGCACGCTGATTGCCGAAGGCAAGGAAGTGAAGGAGTTCAACGGCGAGAAGTACATCCTTGAGACCGGCCTCGTTGCCGATCTCGCCATCGTGCACGCCTGGAAGGGGGACACGGCGGGCAACCTCGTCTACCGCAAGACCGCGCGCAACTTTAACCCGATGATGGCGACCGCCGCGAAGGTCACGATCGCGGAAGTCGAGCATCTGGTGCCTGCGGGCGAGATCGATCCCGATCACATCCACACACCCGGCATTTTCGTCCAGCGCATCATCGCAGTCGATCCCGCGCTGAAGCGGATCGAGCAGCGCACCACGCGCAAGCGCGCATAACAGATTTCCTTAAGGAGAGCCCCATGGCCTGGACCCGCGAACAGATGGCAGCGCGCGCCGCGAAGGAGCTGCGCGACGGTTATTACGTCAATCTCGGCATCGGCATTCCGACGCTGGTGTCCAACTACATTCCCGACGGCGTCGATGTGTCCCTGCAGAGCGAGAACGGCATGCTGGGCATGGGTCCGTTCCCCTATGAGGGCGAGGAAGATCCCGACCTCATCAACGCCGGCAAGCAGACCGTGACCGAACTGCCAGACACCAGCTACTTCTCCAGCGCGGATTCGTTCGCAATGGTGCGCGGCGGCCATATCGATCTGTCGATCCTCGGCGCGATGCAGGTCGCCGAGAACGGCGACCTCGCCAACTGGATGATCCCCGGCAAGATGGTGAAGGGCATGGGCGGCGCGATGGATCTCGTCGCCGGCGTCAAGCGTGTCGTCGTGGTCATGGAGCATTCCGCCAAGGACGGCGCGAAGCTGCTGCATCGCTGCAACCTGCCGCTGACCGGCGAGCGCGTGGTCGACATGGTCGTGACCGATCTGGCGGTGTTCACCATCGACAAGCACGGCAACGACGGCATGGCGCTGATCGAACTTGCCGACGGCGTCACGCTCGATGAGGTGAAGGCCAAGACCGAGGCAACCTTCCGTGTCGCGTTGAAGAACGCCTGAACGCCTGGACGGTCATGACAGCGCAGCGCGGCCTCATTGGCCGCGCGACGCTATCGCCGGCCGAGAAAGCCGGGATTTTGCGGGGACAGCAATTGCGAACGGATGTCGGTGTCGAGGGTCGGGTTCGACTGAACGAAACTGCCTGACAGCGACAGAGTGACGTTGGAGGTCGGCTTGAATTCGACCCCGGCGTTGACGCTGGTGGCAAGCGTGCCGCTGGGCTGCAGGCCGGGCGTGACAATCGATGTAAAGACGTCCGGTGTCGTTCGCAGCGAGCTGACACCTCCGAAGAGTGTCACTGGTGTGTCGCCAATGCCCTTAAAGCTGTAGCCGTATTGCGCGCCATCGGACGACAATCCGCTCCCGACAGTGAATGCGCCGGCGCTGAACGGGACGTTGAATGAATTTGCCGGTATGCTGTAGCTGCTGAACGAGAAGCCCTTGCGGAAACCGTCCTCGTCCGGAGCGTTGTCCCAATACTGCGTCGTTGTATCGCCGCCGAGCCCGAAAGGCCCGCCTGGGATCCAGTACCGGATGGGTGCGACCTGAGCCTGGGCGGCAGACGCGGCCAGAGTCAGTACAGCGGCGAGAGCAAGGGCGCACTTGACGGCGATTCGATATTTCAGAAGTTCCATCATCTCACGCATTATACGGTTGCGGCAGGTCCAAGCACAGCAAGTTAAGAATAAAATATGCTAGGTCTGACGGTATATCCGAGGCTCTTTCGATGCTGCGACGTCGTTGCGGCGTTTTTTCGGCGGCGCGCTCAACAGCAAAGGACAATCTCATGCGCGGCAGCATCGAAGACAAGGCCTTCCTGATCCTGATCGTCGTGGTGTCGCTGGCCTTCGGCTGGATTCTCACGTCGTTCTATGGCGCGATCCTCTGGGGCGTGGTGATTGCCATCATGTTTGCACCGCTGTACCGGCGGTTGCTGCAGCGGATGCCGGAGCGGCCGACTCTTGCGGCGGTGGCGATGATCTTGCTGGTCGTCATGATCGTGATCCTGCCGCTGACGCTGATCGCCGCGTCGCTCACCCAGCAGGCAGCCGCAGTGTTCGCGAAGGTGCAGTCCGGCGAACTCAACTTCGTCAGGCTGTTTCAGCAGATCCTGGATGCGCTGCCGCAATGGGTAACCAACGTGCTCGACCGCTTCGGTGTCGCAAGCCTCGGCGGGATGCAGGAGAAAATCGCGGCCGGGCTGCTTAAGGGCAGCCAGCAGATCGCGGCCCAAGCCTTGAACATCGGTCAGAGCACGCTCGAATTCATCGTCAACGTCGCGATCATGCTTTACCTGCTGTTCTTCCTGTTCCGCGACGGCGGCGCGCTGTCGCGGCGTGTCAAGGACGCGATTCCGCTGCGCGCCGAGCTGCGCGATGCGCTGCTGGAGAAGTTTACGGTCGTGATCCGGGCCACGGTGAAGGGGAGTCTTCTGGTCGCCATGGCGCAGGGCGCGCTCGGTGGTCTGATCTTCTGGATCCTCGGCATCAATGCAGCGCTGCTGTGGGCGGTGCTGATGGCGTTCCTGTCGCTGCTGCCTGCCGTCGGAGCGGGACTGGTCTGGATGCCGGTCGCGCTTTATCTGCTGGCCGCCGGATCGTTTCTTCAGGGCGTGATCCTGATCGCCTACGGCTTTCTGGTCATCGGCCTTGTCGACAATCTGCTGCGCCCGATGCTGGTGGGCAAGGACACCAAGCTTCCGGACTATGTGGTGCTGATCTCGACGCTGGGCGGCATCGAAGCCTTCGGGCTCAATGGCTTTGTCATCGGTCCGGTCATCGCTGCGATGTTCATCGCGGTGTGGGATATCTTTTCGATATCGCGGAATAAGGCGCGGGCTGCTGAGACCGATCTCTAGGCCGGTCCCTGCGGAATATCCGAGAACCGCGTCAGCCATGCCACCGGGCCGATGCTCGCCGCCACGATCAAAAGCGCGGCGAGGGCGCCGTCCTCGAAGCTGCCGCGGCTGGCATACTGATAGATCGAGGTCGCCAGCGTCTCGACATTGAGCGGCCGCAGAAGCAGCGTCGCGGGCAGTTCCTTCAGGCAATCGACGAACACCACGATGGCGGCACCAAGTAGCGCGGGGCGCAGCAGCGGCAGATGGATGCGCCGCATGGCGGTGATCTGTCCGGCGCCAGCGCTCCGCGCGCTGTCGTCGTAATCGAACGGGATGCGCTCGAAGCCGGCGCGCAGAAATCCGGTCGGGACTGCGAGAAAGCGGATCACATACGCAGTGATCACGGCCGCGCCGGAGCCCATCAGCACAAGGCCCGGCAGCGCCAGTCCGAGCCACGCCGCAAAAGTGTTCAGCGCATTGTCGATGGTCAGCACCGGCGAGAGCAGGCCGAGCGCGAGCACCAGTCCGGGGAGCGCGTAACCGGTCTGCGCGATGTTGGACGCGACCGCGCGCCAGGAGCCGGGCCGCCAACGCGTGGCGAGGATTGTCGCCAGTCCGAGACCCAGCGCGACGAAGGTGGCGAGCGCCGCGAAACTTATCGAACTGAATGCGTCGCGCCAGATCGCGGTATCCATCGTCACCGACGATCGATGGATGCTCTGATACAGCAGAAACAGCAGCGGCACGACGAAGCCGAGCAACGCCGGCAGGGCGCATGCGGTGAAAGCCAGCCAGCCTCTGAGTCCGGTGAACGGCGTGCGCGGCGTCAGCCGGGGACTCTCGGACGAAAATTCCGTGACGGCGTTGCGGCGTCCGTAACGCTCCAGCGCGATCAGCCCGCCGACGATCACCAGCACCAGGCATGACAGTTGTGCTGCGCCCGCAAGGCTGCCGCGATTGAGCCAGGTGGTGAAGATCGAGACGGTGAGTGTCCGCACCCCGAGATACTCGCTGGCGCCGATGTCGTTCAGCGTTTCCAGAGCGACGAGCGCGAGGCCGACCGCCAACGCCGGACGAGCCATCGGCAGCGAGATGCGGCGAAACACATCCCAGCGTCCCGCGCCGAGGGTGCGCGCGGCTTCGGCAAACTCGGCGCTCTGCAACTGGAAGGTCGCGCGCGCGGAGAGATAGACATACGGATAGAGCACAATGCCGATGATGAAAATCGCGCCCGGCAGGGAGCGCAGGTTCGGCAACAGCGCCAGCGCATCGCGCGGCGGAAGCCACAGCGTCAGCGCGCGATGGACGAGGCCGAGCGGCTCGAACAGATCGACATAAACGTAAGCCGCAATGTAGGTCGGAATCGCCAGCGGCAGCGGCAGCAGCCAGAGCAGCAACCCGCGTCCCGGGAAATCGTGCGATGACACCAGCCACGCGGTGCCCGCACCTGCGAGCAGCGCGACCGCTCCGACGCCGATCAGCAGCGCGGCTGTGTCGCGCAGCGCCAGCGGCAGCACGTAGTCGATAAGATGCGACCACAGACCGGGCGCGGGCTGTGCCGCGATCACGACGATCGCCAGCACCGGCAACGCAACAAGCGCCGCCGTGAAGACCGCCAGCACCGAGATGGCGGGCTCTGCGATGCGCGTGGTGGTCACGTGTCCTCACTCCCTCTCCCCGCATAACCCGTCGAAGACGGGCGTAAACGCCCTTTCGCTGGGGAGAGGGTTGGGGTGAGGGGCTTTTGGTATCGGTCGATCAGAACGAGCGCCTCAATTGTCGAAGCCGACCTTGTCGACCAGCGTGGAGGCGGCCTTGCGACTGGCCGCGATCTTCGCGATCGGCAGTGCGTCGGGGTTCAACTTGCCGTAGCCTGCGATGGTCGGATTGACGGCGACGCCGGCGCGGACCGGATATTCGTAGTTGGCATCGGCATAGAGGTGCTGCGCGTGTTCGCCGGCCAACCATTCGATGAACTTGACTGCATTGGCGCGGTTGGGCGCGTTCTTCGCCAGCAGTACGCCGGACAGATTCACATGGGTGCCGCCGCCTGCGAAGGTCGGCAGGATCACCCTGGTGGCTTCCGCCCATGGCTTCTTGTCGGGGTCGTTGTTCATCAGCGCCCAGTAATAGGTGTTGCCGATGGCGAGATCGCACTTGCCCGCCGCGACGTCGCGCGCCTGCTCGCGGTCGCCGCCGGACGGCTTCTGCGCGAGATTGGCCTTGACGCCGCGCAGCCATTCTTCGGCTTTCGCTTCGCCGTGATGCGCGACATAGGCCGCGAACAGCGCGTTGTTATAGATGTGCTGACCGGAGCGGATGCAGATCTTGCCCTTCCACTTCGGGTCCGCGAGTTCCTCATAGGTGATGGCGTCCTGCTTGACGCGGTCTTTGGAGGCGTAGATCACGCGCGCGCGCATCGAGATGCCGGCCCAGTGGCCGTCGGGATCGCGATATTGCGCCGGTACGACCTTGTCGATGACGTCTGACTTGATCGGTTGGGTCACCCCGGCCTGCACGGCTTCATCGATGCGGCCGATATCGACCGTCAGCAGCACGTCGGCGGGACTGTTGGCGCCTTCCGACTTGATGCGCTGCTCAAGGCCGGAACTCGCCGAGACGATATTGACCTTGATGCCGGTGTCCTTGGTGAAGGCGTCGATCAGCGGCTGCACCAGCTTGTTCTCACGATAGCTGTACACGTTGACCTCGCCGGATTGGGCGAATGCGGCCGCATTCAGGGTCATCGCGGAAGCGATGACGGTTGCGGCGGCGAGAATGCGAGATCGTGACATGATGAGGCTCCGGCAGCTTTGATGAGCATCGCGGCGCTGAGCGTTGCAGCGCGCGGTGCCGGTTCTGTAGCGCAGAGAGCGCGCACATTCACGCGGCGCGATGTCGCGAGATCGCTGATTTAGAGAGATTCCAGAGTGGCGATCAGGCGATCGCGCTGGCGTGCGAGAACACGACCTCGATCAGCGTGCCCGAATGCGGCGCGGTCTTGATGTGGAATTGCGCGCGGTTGGCTTCGACCAGCGCCTTCGTCAGCGACAGGTTCACCACCGAGCCATCCGCCGTCTGGTCCGATGCGCCCGTCGTGCGGAACGGCGCCATGGCGGCGGCGATCTCGTTGTCGTTGAGACCGGTGCCGGTGTCGCGGACGCGCAGCACGATGTCGCCGAAATCGGTGGTGGCGGTCGAGACGATGACCTGCCCGCCGGCATTGGCCAGATGAATCGAATTGCCGATCAGGTTCAGCGCGATCTGGCGCAGCGCGCGGGCATCGGCCTTCACCGTCGGCAGCGCATGGGCGAGCGAGGTGCGGATGATGATGCGCTCGCGATTGGCCTGCGGCTGCATCACCGCGACACATTGCTCGACCATGCTGTTGAGGTCCTGGCTTGCGAACGAGAGCTCCATCTTGCCGGTTTCGATGCGCGACAGGTCCAGCAGATCGTCGATGATCGCGATCACACGCTGCCCGGACGCGCGGATGTCTTTCATGTATTCGACATAGCGTTCGTTGCCGAGCGCGCCGAAGCGTTCGTCGATCATCACGTCGGCGAAGCCGATGATGGCGCTGAGCGGCATGCGAACCTCGTGGCTGATCCGCCCGAGGATGTCGGCGCGCGCTGTCGTCGCACGCTCGACCTGCCGCCGCGCCTGCACCAGTTCGCCTTCGCTTTTCCGTGTCTGCGACTGGTTACGGAAGATCGCGAAAAGGCGTGCGCCGTCCGGCCGTGTGCGGCCCAGGGTCATCGACAATGGAATGACGCTGCCGTCACGGGCGCGGCCCAGCATCTCGCGGTCGTGGTTGAGCAGACTCGTCACCGCGGCGGTCCTGACCTCGCTCACATAGTCCTGCACGGCGCGCTGGCTGTCCGCTGCGAACAGATCGGTCAGACCGAGCGTCGCCATTTCGTTGTCGTCACGGCCGAACAGAATCTCGGCGCTGCGATTGCAGGAAAGGACGCGGCCCTGAGCGTCGAAGACAATGACGCCCTCGGCGGTGTTGTCGAGAATGGTGCCGAGTTCTTCGGCCTGTGTGGTGTCGTCGCTGGCGACCGTGACCGGCGTGATGGCGATTGCCGGCGCGGGTTCGATCCTTGGTTCGCCTCTTGGCTCGGCGCGCGGACCGGAAAACACCAGCGCATGCGCCGGCTCGTTGTCCCATGTGATGGCGAACAGCCGGGCGTCGGCGGGCTCGCCCTTGTCCGGGCCGCTCTTGCTGGTGGCCGCGATCACGACAGGCGTGCCGGTCTCGGAGGTGCTGCTGGCAGAGCCCGCACCGGCCTCGACAGTCAGCGCATCGAGACCGCCGGCCTCTGTCAGCGCGTGAAGGTCTTCATAGCCGGTGGAGGCGAGAAACGCCTTGTTGGCGTAGATCAGCCGGTCGAGCCGATACACCAGCACACCGACCGGCAGGCGGTCGAGCAACAGCGAATCCTGTGCGGCATTGGCACGCGGCAGGATTGGCTCGGGCTGGAGAAATGCGGGAGGATGTTCAAGCGCGGGCGGTTCGGACACGGGTGCATGGGGCGGCGCAGCGTCGTCGGCGGCAAACAGTTCGGCGACGGAGGCGTCGGTGAGCATTTCGTCCTCGGCTGCATTCTCCAGACGCGCCGACAGCCGCCGCGCCAGTTCGTCGAACGCGTTGCTTTCGACAGCCGTCAGCGTCGGCGATTTCGGTTCGGCCACCGGGAACGGCACGACGTTCTGCGGAGTGTCCACCATGGGTTTCTGCTCCGTTCTCGGGACAGTGTCCCTTGGGAAGTTATCTTGCACGCTGTCCGCGGCATGCACCACCGTCTCTGACGGAAGCATGCTTGCTGGCGGCTCGTCCACAATGTGTTCGCTGACCGGCTCGGGCGCCGTCGTGTCTTGCCGCGGCGGTTCGCCGGGCTGCGCCGCCGCCGGAGGCTTCGGCGCATACAACACGTCGTCATGGCGCTGGGCGGCGAGCCGCGCCATGCCTTCGACGTCGCGGCAGATGCCGAAGCCGCGATAGCCCAGGAAATTCCCGGCGCGGTCGTAGAGCGGCAGTCCTGACAGTTCGACCGGCAGCCGGGCGCCTGCGCCGTCGGCAGGCCAGTTCACGACAATGCCGCTCCAGGTGTCGCGGGTGGCGACGGCGGCCGCGACCTGGCCCTCGGGGTCGAGGCCGAGCGCATCGGCGATCTCGCCCCACGGCCGGCCGAACGCGGCAGCCGTGCGCGCGCCGATCAGGCGGCTGAATTCGTCGAAGCCAAGCGAGAAGCGGCTGTCCTCGTCCATGTGCCACATGAAGCGCAGCGGATGCCGCCGCGGCGTCAGTGGCGGGCCGTCCATCTCAAGCAGCGTTGCCGATACATCGCCGGCGTCGGCCGAAGCAGAGGGTTGGCGTCGTTCGTCATCAATATAGATGCGCGTGACGTTTTCCGCTGGCCTGTCGTGATGCGTGGGCTCTCCGCGCGGCGCGTCTGCATCTGCGGCTGGCTCAGGTTCTTCGCTCGCGATGTGCCGAGGCGCTGCGGTGTCCGCAACAGTCTGAGCTGGCGCTTCCGGTTCGGACGAGTCATCGAACACGGATTCGAAAAGATCGACCGGGGTCACGCCGTGTGCGGTTGTCTGGCCGGAAACCTGTGCTGGCGTTTTTGTTTCAGCCGGAGCGGGTTCAGCGGGTGCAGTCTGCTCAGCATGCTCCGTGCCGCTTGCCCGCACCGGCTCCGCCGCTTCCGGAGCCAGCACCACTGGCGTCGGCTTCGGCACCGGCTTGGGCACGATCACGGGATCGATCAATGCAACCAGGGCGGTTTCGTCGCCGCTGCCGACGCGATGGACCGTGACGCGGCTGGAGTCCATTTGCAGGATCGATTGTCCGTTCCGCAGGGCGCCGGTGCGTGCGTCGTCGAATCCGGGCCCGGTCAGATCGTTGAACAATCCGGGGAATGTCTTCGCAGCTTCGTTCGCGCCCGCCAGCGCGCCGTTCGGTGTGAATGTCATGGCCGGCATGGCAATGCTGTCGACCAGATGCGCAAGCCGCTCGGTGAGCGGCATCGGACGTCCGGCAGGATCGGCGGCGGCGATGAGAATCCCGGCGCTTCCGTCCGCGAAGGTGAGCCGCGCGCAGGAACATGTCAGCAGGCGGCCGAGCGGCGCGCCGAAACCGCGCAGCCGTTCAAGCCGTGATGCGCCTGACGGTGACAATCGCGCTGCCAGCTGCGCGGCCTGGCGGCGATGCGGGTCGGCGGGGCCGATGGTTTTCTCGGCAAGGGCGGCGGCACTGCGTTCGCCGAACAGCCGCGCTCCGACTGTGTTGGTCCAGAGAATGTGCGCGCCGTCGAGCGACCAGACCCACGCAGGCAAGCTGCTTGTCGCGTGAACCGCAAGGCGCGGATCGCGGATGCCATGGAGCTGGAAGTCGGCTTCGCGGGTCTTGGGCAACGGGTCTGTGTCTCGCTTTCGTGGCGCCTGATTGGGGCGCGGGAGGTGGATCGGACAGCCTTAACAAATGATTAGTATGGCGCGGCTGCCGCAAGGTCCACCAGTGCGGCGCGAGACTACCGCTCCAAACCAGCGATAACGTTAATTCCCTCGGGCCTGCGCTGAACCCCGACGCCGCTCGGACGTTGGGTGTTGCAAAAGATATTCAAACGTTCACGATGGACATGCAGGAACTGTCGTTGCGCTGCGTCATATGTGGTGCCACCCGGCGGTGAATTGCGGACACGGGTCCGGCAGGACCCGAATGTAACAGGAGGGCGCGATATGACTGGCAATCAGTTCGAGATTCCGAAGGAAATGCGATCGATGGCGGAAGCGAGCCTCGAACAGGCACGCAAGGCATTCGAGACCTTCATCAGCAACGCGCAGCAGACGGCGGCGGCGTTCGGCGGCTCGGCGCTTGGTGGTCCGGGCAGCACCGCCAAGGAGATCAGCGCCAAGGCCATCGCGTTTGCGGAAAAGAACGTGCAGACCTCGCTGGCCTACGCGCAACAGCTGATTCACGCCAAGGACCTCACCGAGGTCATGCGTCTCCACACCGAATACGTGCAGGGGCAGATGCGGGCGCTGGCCGAGCAGGCCAGTGAAATGGGGCAGACCGTGACCCGTGCCGCCATGGATGCCACCAAGCCCAAATAACCTGTCCGGCACAGGCCATTTTGGAGGGTCGATCCGGCGCTCGCGCCGGATCAGGCATGCGCCAGCCTTGTTGCAATGCACAAAATCCCCCGTATAGTGCCAAATAGAAAAAGACCGCCGCCAGCCTTGATGGGCCCGCGGCCGGTTGCGCCGTTCCGGCGGCTTCACTTCCAGACACAAGGACTGCCTTTATGAGCGCGAACGATCCATTCGCTGTTGTCCCCTTCAAGGTTCCCGAGCAGTTTCGCGCCTTCGCCGAGATGGGCGTTTTCCAGGCCCGTGACGGCTACCAGAAGCTCAAGGACGCAGCCGTTTCCAACAATGGGGCACTCGAGGCGCTGGTCGAGCAGTCCACCAGGAGCGCCGGCGATTTCACCTCGAAGGTGATCGGAATGGCGCAAACCAACACCGAAGCCGCGTTCGCCTTCACCCAGAGCCTGATGGGCGTGAAATCGCTGCCGGAAGCCTTCGAACTGATGAATGCTCACGCCCGCAAGCAGTTCGAGGTTCTGACCGCGCAGTCCCAGGACCTCGCGGCCATGACCCAGAAGGCGGCGGCTGCGGCCGTCGAGCCGATCGCCGCCGGCGCGGCAAAGGCCTTCAAGCCCGGCGTTTGATCCCGGAATTTGTTACCGGGCAGGGCCGGCGCGAATGAACCGTTTGCGGTTTCGCGGTCACCCATAACGAGTTGTTCGTGACGTGATTTCGGCAGGTCAAAGCGTCTTGCCAAAGCGCGGCGTTGCACCTAGTTTCCCGCGAAATCGCCGCCCTCGGCGGGGCAGCCGATTGGCTGCCGTCGATTGAAAAATGCAGTTGTAGCTCAGCTGGTTAGAGCGCCGGATTGTGGATCCGGAGGTCGGTGGTTCGATCCCACCCAACTGTACCACTTCCAAAGCCCCGAAAATCCGAAGTCTCAGGCCGACTGCGCCAGCAGGACGCGGATTTCCTCGCCTGTTGCAGGCCCGCTTCCGGGATGGGTGAGGGTTGCGAAGGTCCCGATCGCGGCGGGCCGCCCGACGAGATAGCCCTGAACCTCGTTGCACAATTCCGATTGCAGGAATGCCAGCTCCGCCGGTGTCTCGACGCCTTCCGCCAGCACCGGCAGACCGAGACCGCGGCCGAGGCCCAGCACGGCGCGCACGATGGTCGCGGCCTGCTCGTTGGTGTTGACCGACTTGATGAACGAACCGTCGATCTTGATCTTGTCGAACGGGAATGCGCGCAGGTTGGAGAGCGACGAATAGCCGGTGCCGAAATCGTCCATCGCGATATGCACGCCGAGCGCCTTGATCCGCCGCAGCGTGGTGAGCGCGCGGTTGAGATCGCGCACCAGCGCGGTCTCGGTGATTTCGAGTTCGAGCCGGCCGGGCGCGAGGCCGGTTTCCAGCAGCACCTCATGCACGAGCTGCACGAAGTTCTCGTTGTAGATCTGAACCGCCGAGACGTTGACGGCAATGGTGAGAGGCTGCGGCCAGCTCGCGGCCTGTTTGCACGCTTCGCGCAGGACCCATTCGCCGATGCCAAGAATCGCGCCGGTTTCCTCTGCGATCGGAATGAATACGGCCGGTGAAATCGAACCGCGGGTCTTGTGATTCCAGCGTAACAGGGCTTCGAAGCCGACCACGGTCCTGCTCTGGATGTCTTCCTGCGGCTGATAGACCAGAGTGAACTCGCCGCGCGACACCGCCTGCCGCAGATCGTGCTCCAGCACACGACGGTCGTGAACTTCCGCGCCCATTTTCGCTTCGAAGAAGCGGTAGGTGGCGCGGCCTTCCATCTTGGCGCGGTAGAGCGCCGTGTCGGCGTGGGTGAGCAGCGTCTCACGGTTGTCCGCATCGTCCGGGCAGATTGCGATGCCGATGCTGCACGAGGTCATGTTCTCGCTGTCGGATTTATCCCCGTCGGATCGCAGTGCCTCGATAATGCGCTCGGCCAGCCGTCCGGCCGTGGCCGGGTTCGACAGTCCGGGGACAAGGACCGCGAATTCATCGCCGCCGAGGCGCGCGACCATGCATGTCTTGTCGAGGATCGCGGTAACCCGTGAGGCGACGGTCTGAAGCACCTTGTCGCCGGCCGCGTGTCCGAACAGATCGTTGACCTCCTTGAACCTGTCGAGGTCGAAGCAGAGCACGGCGCACTTCTGCCCGCCTGCCATGGTGGCGGCGATCTCATGATCGAGCCGCGCATGGAACGTGCCGCGGTTCGGCAGCGAGGTCAGCGCATCGTGATGCGCAAGATAGCGGATGTGCTGCTCAGCCTTCTTGCGCGCCTGCAGGTTGCGCACGGCGATGACGTGATGCGCATGCCCGGCGAAGTCGATCGGACGCAGGATCAGTTCGACCGGAATCATCGATCCGTCGGCGTGACGAAGATCGGCCTCCACCGGCTGGTTAGGGGCGGCGAACAGTTTCGCACGCGCGCCGGCATCCGGAATGTACGATTGCAGGTTCGTACCGATGAGCTTGTCCGACGTTGAGCCGACAAGCTGCGCGAAACTGGTGTTGACGGTCACAGCGATATCGCCGTCGCAGACCAGAAGGCCTTCGACCGCGGCATTGGCGAGACCGCGCATGCGCTCGGCTTCAAGCACCGAGCGGCGCTGATCGCGGATGTCCAGCGCGAGGCCGGCCAACGCGAGGATGATGATGGTAAAGCTTGCGACCGCGACGCTGAAGGCGAGCCATGCAGCCGGCAAGGCCTGCTGCGACACCTTGATGGTTGGGTCCGGCATGATCGATGCGGCGCCCATGGCGGTGAAATGATGACTGCAGATCGCAAGGGTCAGGAGCAGCGCGCCGGTGGCTTTCCATCGCTCCGATTGACCATGGAGACCCGCCGGCAGCGCCGCTGCGCCGATCAGGGCTCCCAGAACAATGGAAGCCACCACGAGCGTCGGGTCCCAGAGGATCGTTCCTTCGATCTCAAACGCCGCCATGCCGAGATAATGCATCGTAGCGATGCCGCCACCGACCACGGCGCCGCCGAGCCACGGTCCCAGCCGCCATTTCGGCTGCATCGACATCGCAAGACCGGCACCTGTCAGCACGATCGCGGCGATCAGCGACAGTGCTGTCAGGGAGATGTTGTAGCCGTTCGGAATTCCGGGCGAGAACGCCAGCATCGCAATGAAATGCGTGGACCAGATGCCGAAGCCGGTCGAAATGGCGGAGACCGCAAGCCAGACCTTGCGCATGTGACCGGTCGACAGACGGGCATGTCTGAGCAGGTTGATCGCCGCGAGCGACGCGATGGCGCAGATGACGGCCGCGAGCCCCACAAGCCGCAGATCATGGGCGGTGGCGATGCAGTTATAGACTTTCAGCATTGGGCAACCTGGGACGCGAGAATACGCAAGCGTCGGCAGGTACGGGGAATTGCGTAAGAAGAGGTAAACTCGCCGGCGCAGGTTTGACGGATGTGGTTGCGCGGGGTGCTATCGGCTATCGTTGCGATGTGTACGCACAGCGAACAATCGCGAAAAACCCTGTGCCGCAATCACTTTTCGTATGCGAGCGAAGTATCCCGCAGGAAACCGGGGACTAACGCGCAGTAAACCATGAGACGATGAGATGATTGTTCTCTCGTCCGTTAGCGGTCCGCGCGGCTCACGACATCCATCAGTTCGGCGATCTTGCGCCGCTGGTCGGCCTTGTCGCCCGACGTGATCGCATGCTCCACGCAATGGGCGACATGATCGCGCAGGACCTCTTCCTCGACCCGCCGCAGCGCTGCACGGGCGGCTGCGATCTGCGTGACGATGTCGATGCAATAGCGATCATCCTCGACCATTCCCGCGAGACCGCGAACCTGGCCTTCGATCCGTTTCAGCCTTTTCAGGCACGACAACTTGATTTCCTTGCGCATGCCATACTATATACCCCCATAGGGTATAAGTTGCAAGAGGAGAATGGGCCGTGGCATCATCGGATCATCAGAGCAACGGCAAGGGCAGTTGCTGCGGCGGGCAAAACCACCAAGGTTCTGGCGGTCACAGCCACGACGAGCACGCTCACGCGCACCACCATTCCCATGTGGCGAGCCACGGCCACGTTGATGGAGATCAAGCGGGTCAGGCGATCGATCCGGTCTGCGGCATGACCGTCACCACGGCGACCGCGAAGCATCGCCTTGCGTACAAGGGGCAGGACCATTTCTTCTGCTCGGCGGGCTGCCGGACCAGGTTCGAAGGCGATCCGGAAAAGTATCTCGCGCCGAAATCGTCACAGCCTGAAGAGAAGATGCCAGAAGGCACCATCTACACCTGTCCGATGCATCCCGAGGTGCGACAGGTCGGGCCGGGGAGCTGCCCGATCTGCGGCATGGCCCTCGAGCCCGAAACCGTTTCGCTGGATGATGCGCCCGATCCCGAACTGATCGACATGACGCGCCGCTTCTGGATCGGTCTCGCGCTGACGCTGCCGGTGTTTGTCATCGACATGGCGGCGCATCTCGGCGGCATCCACCTGCTGCCGCTGCAAACCTCGAACTGGCTGTCGTTTGCGCTGGCGACGCCGGTGGTGCTGTGGGCCGGCTGGCCGTTCTTCGAGCGCGGCTGGCAGTCGATCAGGACTCGCAATCTCAACATGTTCACGCTGATCGCGATGGGCACCGGCGTCGCCTACATTTACAGCGTGGTCGCGACGCTGGCGCCACAGATGTTTCCGGACGCATTCCGTGATCACCACGGCGCGGTCGCGGTGTACTTCGAAGCGGCCGCCGTCATCACTGTTCTCGTTCTGCTGGGGCAGGTGCTCGAACTGCGCGCCCGGGCGCGCACGTCAGGCGCGATCCGCGCATTGCTCGGACTTGCTCCGAAGACGGCGCGGCGCGTCTCGCAGACCGGCGACGAGGACATCGATATCGACGCCATCGCGGTGGGTGATCTGCTCCGGGTGCGGCCGGGTGAAAAAGTCCCGGTCGATGGCACCGTCGCCGAGGGATCGTCGCTGGTCGATGAGTCCCTCGTCACCGGCGAGTCGATGCCGGTGAAGAAGGCGATCGGCGCGCAGGTGATCGGCGGCACTGTCAACCAGAGCGGCGGCCTTGTGGTCCGCGCCGACAGGATCGGCCGTGACACCATGCTGGCGCGCATTGTCGATCTCGTGGCGCGGGCGCAGCGCTCGCGTGCGCCGGTGCAGCGGCTCGCCGATCAGGTCGCAGGCTGGTTCGTGCCGGTGGTGATCGCGGCGGCGCTCGCGGCGTTCGCGGCATGGGCGGTGTTCGGTCCCGAGCCCCGATTCACCTATGCGCTGGTTGCCGCGGTGACTGTTCTCATCATCGCGTGTCCCTGCGCGCTTGGTCTTGCGACTCCGATGTCGATTATGGTCGGCGTCGGCCGCGGCGCGCGCTCAGGCATTCTCGTCCGCGACGCCGAGGCGCTGGAGAGGATGGAGAAGGTCGACACCCTGGTGATCGACAAGACCGGCACGCTGACCGAAGGCAAGCCGAAGGTGGTCGCTGTGATCGCCGCCGATGGCTTTGATCGCGGCGAACTGCTGCGGCTGGCCGCCAGCGTCGAGCGCGCCAGCGAGCATCCGCTGGCCTTTGCGATCCTGAACGCCGCGAAGGAGGAAGGTCTCGCGCTTTCCGATGTGCAGGGTTTCGACTCGCCTGTGGGCAAGGGCGCGACCGGTACTGTCGATGGCCGCCGCATCGTAATCGGCAATGCCGTGATCATGCAGCAGTCGAGCGTCGACACGAAGGCACTGGAGAAGGACGCACGCGACCAGCGCGAGCGCGGTGCGACCGCGATCTATGTCGCGGTCGATGGCCGCGCTGCGGGCGTCATCGCCATTGCCGATCCGGTCAAGCCGAGTGCGCCTGAGGCGCTCAAGCAACTGCGCGCCAGCGGTCTGCGCATTGTCATGCTGACCGGCGACAATGTGACGACGGCGCAGGCGGTGGCGAAGACGCTTGGCATCAGCGACGTGGAGGCTGACGTTCTGCCCGAGCGCAAGGGCGATGTGGTAACGCGTCTGCGCGGCGAGGGCCGCGTGGTGGCGATGGCCGGTGACGGCATCAACGACGCTCCCGCGCTTGCCGCGGCCGATGTCGGCATCGCCATGGGCAGCGGCACCGATGTGGCGATTGAAAGCGCGGGCATCACGCTGCTGCGCGGCGATCTGATGGGGCTGGTGGAAGCCCGGCAACTGTCGCGGGCGACGATGCGCAATATCCGCCAGAACCTGGCGTTTGCCTTCCTGTACAACGCAGCCGGCATTCCGGTCGCGGCGGGTGTGCTTTATCCGGTGTTCGGGATTCTGCTGTCGCCGATGATCGGCGCTGCGGCCATGGCGCTGTCGTCAGTCAGCGTGATCGGCAATGCGCTGCGGTTGGCGCGCATGAAGCTTCAATCATAAGAGGCTTCATTCGAAGTTGTTCGGGTCATGCGCGATAGCAAGGGAACATGCGCATGAAAAAAGGCCGGGCTAAAAAGCCCGGCCTGTTTAGTTTTTGGCCACGTGAGGCCGACACAATCACCTTCCAAGAGGGATAACTGAGCGCGCGTTCCGCTGGAGGAGGGGGACAGTGTGCAGAACGCTCATTCAGTGTGGGGAGAGTATGGTCCGCGATTTCCCATGCGGACAACTCCGATCCCGGTATGTCAGTCATGCTCAGGATGCGGGCTCAAACGTCCGTTTGAACAGCATCAGGACGGCCAGCGCTGCGCCTTACTCACGATAAAATCACGGAAAACCTGCACGCGCGCCACGGACTTCAATTCTTCGGGATAGACAAAATACGTATCCAATTGAATCGAGTCCGCCTCGCTGAACAGCTGCACGAGACGGTTGTTGTCCTCGACCAGATAGTCCGGCAGCGCCGCGATTCCGAGGCCCTGCTGGCAGGCGCGCACCAGGCCCAGGATGTTGTTGACCTTGAACACCGGCTCGCGCGGCCCGGACCCGTTGGTATTGGCCTCGATCAGCCAGTTCCGGTTTTGCAGGTGCTGCGGCACGTTCTGGTCGCTGAGGACGATGATCCGGTGTGCGTCCAGTTCGTCCAGCGTGCGCGGGGTGCCGTGGCGCTTGACGTATTCCGGCGAGCAATAGGCATGGAAGCCCATCGAGAACAGCTTGCGCTGAATGAGATCCGGCTGGGTCGGCTTGCGGGTGCGGATCGCCACATCGGCTTCGCGCATCGACAGGTCGAGTTCCTCGTCGGTGACGATCAGCGAAATGCGGATGTCCGGATACAGCGCGGTGAACTCGCCGAGCCGCGGGATCAGCCAGTTGATGCCGACGCCCGGCGTGGTGGTCACCTTGAGGTCGCCGCTCGGCCGCTCGCGGCTGTCGGTGAGCTTCGCGCGCGCCGCCTGCAACTGCATGAACACGTCATGCGCCGTGCGGAACAGCAAGTCGCCCTGTTCGGTGAGGATCAGTCCGCGCGCATGGCGATGAAACAGCGAGACCGCCAGTTCCTGCTCCAGCGCGCTGACCTGGCGCGACACGGCCGACTGCGACAGCCCGAGCTGTTCGCCGGCATGCGTGAAGCTTCCCGCTTCCGCCGCCGCGTGAAAGACCTTCAGCTTGTCCCAATCCATATCGCTTAATCCGTCGCGTGTTCGTGGCATGGTCACTCCGCCGCTGCGCGTTCGGTGGCGCTGTGCGCCAGGAAGCGTTCCGCTTCCAGCGCCGCCATACAGCCGAGGCCCGCAGCCGTCACGGCCTGGCGATAGGTTTCATCCGCGACGTCGCCCGCGGCGAAGACGCCGGGCACCGAGGTCGCGGTGGAATGCGGTGCGATCTCGATATAGCCGGAGGGCTTCAGTTTGAGTTGGCCGGCGACGAGCTCGGTCGCCGGAGCATGGCCGATGGCGACGAAGACGCCGTCGGCGGCGTGTTCGGTCACCGCGCCGCTCTTGATGTTTTTCAGCACGACGTGGGTCACCTTGGAAGGATTGTCCTGGCCGCGGATATCCGCGACTTCGCTGTCCCAGATCACCTTGATCTTCGGGTGCTTGAACAGGCGATCCTGCAAAATGCGCTCCGCGCGCAGGCTGTTGCGGCGGTGAATCAGCGTGACCTGCGAGGCGAAGTTGGTCAGGAACAGCGCTTCCTCGACGGCGGTGTTGCCGCCGCCGACCACGAACACTTCCTTGTTGCGGTAGAAGAAGCCGTCGCAGGTGGCGCAGGCCGAGACGCCGAAGCCCTTGAACTTCTCCTCGAAAGGCAATCCGAGCCAGCGGGCCTGCGCGCCGGTGGCGAGGATCACCGTGTCAGCCAGATAGACGTCGCCGCTGTCGGTCGAGATGCGGAAGGGGCGCTGGCCGAGTTCGAGCTTGTTGACGTGATCGGTGACGATCTTGGTGCCGACATGCGCCGCCTGCTTCTCCATCTGCTCCATCAGCCAGGGGCCTTGGATGACGTCGGCAAATCCCGGATAGTTCTCGACGTCGGTGGTGATGGTGAGCTGGCCGCCGGGCTGAATGCCCTGGATCAGCACGGGCTCAAGCATGGCGCGTGCGGCGTAAATTGCGGCGGTGTAACCCGCCGGTCCTGAACCGATGATGACAACCTTGGCATGAATAGGAGCGGCCATAGCCCGACCCTTAGGAGTTTGTTGCATGGATTGATCAGCGAAGAGGCGGGAAATGCCCGCAAAGGCATCGCTGCGCTGTTAAAAGTGCATGTTCCGAATGTAGGCCATCCTGTGAGCTATGCAAGATATGCAACCCCTATCATGAAATTTTCCCCAGCTAGACATGAGATAGCTCATGGCGCGAAATAAAATTGCGCGAAGCCGTGCCGCTGGCTAGAACAGTTTTGCAAAAGGCCGGAAATATCCGGTCGCCAGGGGATTAGGTGTCCGTGTCAAAGAGCCTCGACGAAATCGACCTGAAAATACTCAATGAGATTCAGGCTGATGGCCGAATCACCAATGTCGAACTGGCCAAGCGGGTGGGCATTTCGCCGCCGCCCTGCCTGCGCCGGGTCCGCACCCTGGAGGAGGAGGGCTATATCCGCGGCTACCGCGGACTGCTGGACCCGCCGTCGCTCGGCTTCGACGTCACGGTGTTTGCCTCGGTGCACCTGTCGAGCCAGGCCGACGCGGATCTGCGCGCGTTCGAGGAGTTCGTCCGCCACGAGCCGCTGGTGCGCGAATGCTGGATGCTGTCGGGCGAGATCGATTTCATCCTCAAATGCGTCGCGCCGGACATGGCGACCTTCCAGAACTTCGTCTCGCATCTCACCGCCGCGCCCCATGTGCGCAATGTGCGAACCTCGCTGGTGCTGCACAACTCCAAGAATGCGCCCGACGTTCCGCTCGAACTGAAAGTCCCGCAGGGCTGACGCTGCTCGCGGCTTCGGTTTCTATGTCGTCCTGGCGAAGGCCGGGACGACATAGAGGCCATACGAGACCCAGCATTCTCGCGGGCAAAGGTTTCATCTAAAAGCCGCGTGCCGGGCGCTTGCCCAATTGCGTGATGGGACTGACGTGACTTTATTCCAGATCATTGTGCTGGCGCTGGCTGGTTTCGCCGCCGGCACCATCAATGCTGTCGCCGGTGGCGGCACGTTCGTTACATTTGCCGCCCTCGTGGCCTGCGGATTGCCGACGCTCGATGCCAACGCCACCAGCGCGGTGGCCCTGACGCCCAGCAATCTGTCCAGCGTCGCGGCCTATCGCTCCGAAGTCCGCAGCCATTTCCGCGAGATGATTCCATTCGCGATCATCGGACTGATCGGCGGAGCCGCAGGTGCGCTGTTGCTGATCTGGATTGGCGATGGCGGTTTCCGCCCGCTGGTGCCGTGGCTGCTGTTGCTGGCCACTTTGCTGTTCGCCCTCAGCAGCCAGATCCGCAACTTCGTCGAGCCGTGGTCGCGCGGACAGCATGCGGGCGCACGAATTGCCGCCTATGTGCTGATGATGGTGGTGGCGGTCTATGGCGGATTTTTCGGCGCAGGCACCGGCATCATGATGCTGGCGGCACTGGCCATTCTCGAAAGCGGAAATTTCCACAAGGCGAACGCGACCAAGCTTCTTGTGGCGTTCCTGATACAGATCATGTCGGCGGCGCTGCTGATCGCCGGTGGTCTTGTACACTGGCCGCAGGCGCTGGTGACGATCGGCGCATCGGTGTTCGGCGGATATTACGGCGTTGTGGTCGCGCGCCGCGTTCCGGAAAAAATAATCCGCGCCGCGGTGGTGGCCATCGGCGCGGTTTTGACTGTCGTGTTCTTTCTCAGGACATGATCGCAATCATGTCGCGCCGGCTTGAGAGATCAAGCCTTGCCGCGCGAGGCGTCGACGCTCCAGGGACCCGGGCCCGCGCTCGCCAGATAGAGACAGACGAAGCAGAGCGTGATAGCCGCGGTGCCGCCGTTGATCACAGGATAGAAATTCTTCGGAAAGTGACCGATGAAATATGCGAAGGCCATCTCGCCTGCGAGAATGAAAGCTACCAGCCGGCTAAACAACCCGATGATCAGCAAGCCGCCGAGAATCAGTTCGAGCGATCCTGCAGCGCCGTATAATGAGAAGAGTTCGACCTTGGCGAATGGCGAGTCCGGTGGAAACTTGAGAATCTTTGCGACGCCATACTGAAACAGCATAAGGCCGATGATGATGCGCAGCACGCTGAGCAGTTGCGGTCGGTACGGTTCGAGAAATCTGAAGTCCATGGAAAGCCCCCTGTTTGATTCCACGTACTTTGTTACCGCGCCGTCCGGCCAAGCGGAAGATTCGGACATGCCGGATTCGATGACGATTTCGTCAGGCGATCTGGAGTAATTCCGGAAAGTCGGTGTTGTGCGTGTGCCTTGGTTTCCGACGGGAAACCTCTGCTACTTTTTCTGCTGTTCATCCCGCGGAATTTCAGCGCCGATACAGCGGGTGGCCTTGGGCTGACAGGCAAAACCGATATTGGAGCAGGCCGGTCCCTTGCCGTCGGCGCCGCGCGTGCAACTCACGCACTCGTCGGTCCAGCGCGTGCAGTGCGGCTGGTTGACGTAGACCGACAGTTCCTTCGGCTTGCTCGGGGGCGGAATCTCAAGCTCGGCGGCACGCGCGCCGGTGGCAGCCAGAAAGGCCGCCAGCATCAGCATCGTCATGGAAGAACGCCGCATCGATTCCTCGTCGCCGCGGAGCGGCATTTATTCGCGCGATCCTAAAGCAAATGGCCGGGAAGTCCCGGCCATTTCCTGAATTGCGCAGTTGCGAGCGTCCCGCTTACTTCCAGTCCACCTTGGTGATCTCGTAAGCCTTCGCGCCGCCGGGAGCGACGACCTCGACGGACGTGCCCTTCTTCTTGCCGATCAGCGCGCGCGCTAGCGGCGACGTGATCGAGATGCGGCCCTTCTTGGCGTCGGCTTCGGTCTCGCCGACGATCTGCCAGACGGCCTTCTTCTCGGTGTCTTCGTCGATCAGGGTCACCGTCGCGCCGAACTTGATGGTGTCGCCGGACAGCTTTGAGACATCGATGATGTCGGCGCGCGCGAGCTTGTCCTCGAGTTCCGCGATGCGGCCCTCGTTATGCGACTGCGCTTCCTTCGCGGCATGATACTCGGCGTTCTCGGACAGGTCGCCATGCGAACGCGCTTCGGCGATCTGCTCGACAATGCGCGGGCGATCCACCGACTGGCGCTGCTTCAGTTCAACTTCCAAGGCGGCGTATCCGCCCTGTGTCATCGGTACCTTCTCAACCATTTCGCCGTCCTTGTATCTCGCGCGTCGGAACTGGCCGGGCGCGCGAAACATGTGATGTGATCCCTTTGGCGCCTTGGGCCGCCGGGCAACGAATGAGAACATGAACGCAGCGAGACGGTTCCCGCCGCTGGTCCCACTTTATACTACGCCGGCCAAGCCGACCGGCTACCAATTTCACAAATCGGGGAAGTAACCCTGCAGGGTGCGGACCTCGAGATCCCCGCCCAGATAGGCCCGGATACCCTGCGCCGCCGCCAGTGCACCCGAAAGAGTGGTGTAATATGGCACTTTATGCAAGAGGGCAGCACGTCGCAATGAGCGGCTGTCGGCCAGCGCCTGCGGCCCCTCGGTGGTATTGAAAACGAGTTGCACCTCGCCGTTGGTAATTGCGTCAACAATGTGCGGGCGGCCTTCCAGCACCTTGTTGATCTTTTCCGCCGGTACCCCGTTCTCCACGAGGAAACGCTGGGTGCCCGAGGTTGCGATCACCTTGAAGCCGAGCGAGCTCAGCATTTTCACTGCATCGAGGATGCGCGCCTTGTCGATTTCGCGCACCGACACGAACACGGTTCCCTTGCGCGGCACGCGCGTGCCGCCCCCGAGCTGGCTCTTGGCGAAGGCGACGGCGAACGACGTGTCGATGCCCATGATCTCGCCGGTCGATTTCATTTCCGGCCCGAGCACGGTGTCGACGCCGGGGAAGCGCGCGAACGGGAACACGGATTCCTTGACGCCGACATGGTTGAGCTTGCGCGGCTTCAGCTTGAAGTCAGCGAGCCTCTCGCCGGCCATGATGCGGGCTGCGATCTTGGCGACCGGAATGCCGACCACCTTGGCGACGAACGGCACGGTGCGCGATGCACGCGGGTTCACTTCGAGCACGTAGATCTCGCCGTCCTTGATGGCGTACTGGACGTTCATCAGGCCGACGACGTCGAGGCCGAGCGCGAGCTCGCGGGTCTGGCGTTCGAGTTCGGCGATCATCGCGGCGTCGAGCGAATGCGGCGGCAGTGAGCAGGCCGAGTCGCCGGAGTGAATGCCGGCTTCCTCGATATGCTCCATGATGCCGACGACGAACGTATCTTTGCCGTCGCACAGGCAGTCGACGTCGACTTCGGTCGCATCGGACAGATAGCGGTCGAACAGCAGCGGGTTCTTGCCGAGCACCGTGTTGATCTGGCCGGTCTTGTCGTTGGGATAGCGCGCCTTGACGTCGGCGGGCACCAGCTCCGGCAGGGTGCCGAGCAGGTAATCGCCGAGCTGGAACTCTTCGCGGATGATCTGCATGGCGCGGCCGCCGAGCACATAGGACGGACGCACGACCAGCGGCAGACCGAGATCAGCGGCCACGAGGCGCGCCTGTTCGACCGAATAGGCGATGCCGTTCTTCGGCTGCTTGAGACGCAGCTTGTCCAGCACGCGCTTGAAGCGGTCGCGGTCTTCGGCGAGATCGATGGCGTCGGGCGAAGTGCCGAGGATCGGCACGTCGGCGGCTTGCAGCGCATGCGCGAGTTTCAGCGGGGTCTGGCCACCGAACTGCACGATTACGCCATGCAGCGTGCCGTTGCTGCGCTCGGTGTCGATGATCTCCAGCACGTCCTCGGCGGTCAGCGGCTCGAAGTAGAGCCGGTCCGCGGTGTCGTAGTCGGTGGACACCGTTTCCGGATTGCAGTTGACCATGATGGTCTCGTAACCGGCGTCATGCAGCGCGAAGCAGGCGTGACAGCAGCAGTAGTCGAACTCGATGCCCTGACCGATCCGGTTCGGGCCGCCGCCGAGAATGATGACCTTGTTCTTGTCCGACGGTGCGCTTTCGTCCGCGGCGGTGCCGGCGAACGGCGCCTCATAGGTCGAATACATGTAGGCGGTCGGGGATGCGAATTCGGCGGCGCAGGTGTCGATGCGTTTGAACACCGGACGCACGTTCAAGGATCGCCGCAGTGACTTTACTTCGGCTTCGGTCTTGCCGGCCAGCACCGCAAGGCGCGCGTCGGAGAAGCCCATCGCTTTCAGCGTGCGCATGCCGTGGGCATTGCCGGGCAGGCCGTGCGTCTTGACCTTGTCTTCCATCTCCACGATGCCGCGCATTTCGGCGAGGAACCACGGGTCGATCTTGCACGAGGTGAAGATCTCTTCGTTGGTCCAGCCGAGCCGCATCGCCTGCGCGACCTGCAGCAGCCGGTCGGGCGTCGGCGTGCCGAGCGCGGCGCGCACCGCGTTCTTGTCGTCGCTCTGGCCGAGGCCCTCGATTTCGATCTCGTCGAGACCGGTGAGGCCGGTCTCAAGGCCGCGCAGCGCCTTCTGCAAGCTTTCCTGGAAGGTGCGGCCGATGGCCATCACTTCGCCGACCGACTTCATCGAGGTGGTCAGGGTGGTGGAGGCGCCGGGGAATTTCTCGAAGGCAAAGCGCGGAATCTTGGTGACCACGTAGTCGATGGTCGGCTCGAACGACGCCGGCGTCGCACCGCCGGTGATGTCGTTGGCGATTTCATCGAGCGTGTAGCCGACGGCGAGCTTCGCCGCGACCTTGGCGATCGGGAAGCCGGTGGCCTTGGAGGCCAGCGCGGACGAACGCGACACGCGCGGATTCATTTCAATGACGACCATGCGGCCGTCCGCCGGATTGACGCCGAACTGCACGTTCGATCCGCCGGTCTCGACGCCGATCTCGCGCAGCACCGCCAGCGAGGCGTCGCGCATGATCTGGTATTCCTTGTCCGTCAGCGTCAGGGCAGGGGCGACGGTGATGGAGTCGCCGGTGTGCACGCCCATCGGATCGAGGTTCTCGATCGAGCAGACAATGATACAGTTGTCCTTCTTGTCGCGGACAACCTCCATCTCGTACTCTTTCCAGCCGAGCACCGACTCTTCGATCAGCACTTCGTTGGTCGGCGAGGCATCGAGTCCGCGTTCGATGATGTCGAGGAATTCCTCGCGGTTGTAGGCAATGCCGCCGCCGGTGCCGCCCATGGTGAACGACGGGCGGATGATGGCAGGCAGGCCGATCTCGGACAGCGCCATCAGCGCCTGACCGAGCGCATGTTCCTGATAGCGCTTGCGCCGGTCACCCTCGTGCAGCACCCACTGGCGCTCGTGTTCGGCAAGCGCTTCGCCGGAGAGCTTTTCCTTCTCGGCGAGATACTGGTCGCGATACTGCTTCTTCAGGTCGGAGGCGTTGGCGAGCCGCGACTTCGGCGTCTCGAGCCCGATCTTGGTCATCGCCTCGCGGAACAGCTGGCGGTCTTCCGCCTTGTCGATGGCGTCGGCGGTGGCGCCGATCATCTCGACGTCGAATTTCTCCAGCGTGCCCTGACGGCGCAGCGACAGCGCGCAGTTCAGCGCGGTCTGGCCGCCCATGGTCGGCAGCAGCGCGAAGCCGCCGGGAATGACATGGCGTTCCTTCTCGATGATCTTGGCGACGATTTCCGGCGTGATCGGCTCGATATAGGTCGCGTCCGCCAGTTCCGGGTCCGTCATGATGGTGGCCGGATTGGAATTGACGAGGACGATGCGATAGCCCTCTTCGCGGAGCGTTTTCACGGCCTGGGTGCCGGAATAGTCGAATTCGCAGGCCTGACCGATCACAATGGGGCCAGCGCCGATGATGAGGATCGTCGAGATGTCTGTACGTTTAGGCATTGTCGCTCAATAGTGGATCGAATTGAAGTTTGCGACAGCAAAGACAGGGCGCCGCGCTGAAACCCTCTCCCCGTGGGGGAGAGGGTAGGGTGAGGGGGTTCTATGGTGGACGGACGGGCTCGTGCCCTGCGCCAAAGGATGACCGACGCGGAAAAGCTGATGTGGAGCAGGCTCCGCAGCCGCCGGTTGGCTGGCGTCAAGTTCAAGCGCCAACAGCCGCTTTTCGGTTACATCGTTGATTTTGTCGCTCCGGACCGGAAGCTGGTGATTGAGATTGACGGTGGGCAGCATGCCGAACAGACCGATCAGGATGCCAAACGCAGCACAATGATTGAAGAATCCGGATATCACGTCATCCGCTTCTGGAATCATGACGTTCTGGGCAATATCGACGGCGTTCTTCAGACCGTTATTCAAGAGCTGAACATCTCCCGATGAGCCCCCTCACCCCAACCCTCTCCCCGCCGGGGAGAGGGGGTAGGTCGTGGCTAGGTCAAAAACTGGGCACAAAAAAAGGGCGCGCATCCGCGCGTCCCTTGAGCCAAGCGCCAGGTTGCCCTCGCGCGCGGGGTGTCTTTAGACCAGATTCCCGAGCGTTGAAAGGCTTTTAAGGCCGCAATTAACCGGCATTTTTACGCAGTTTCGGGCTTTTTGACGCTCAGGTGGGCGTGGTTGCCACGAAGGTCATGCGGGCCGGGTTGTAGCCGACATTGGTTTTGGCGCGGACCGGCGAAAACCCTGCGGTTTTCAGCTTGGCCAGCATGTCGGCCTCGCCGTAGCGCTGCAGCCCGATGCTTTGGCGCAATTGCCAGTAATCGGAGAGGGCGGTGCGCGCGAGGCCCCACAGCGCGTCGGTCAGGAAGCCGTTTTTGGCCGCGAGCTTGAGCAGCGCGATCACGTCGGTGGCGGCGCCCACTTCCGGCCGCAGGATGTCGCCGAGCACGAGCTTGCCGCCCGGCTTCAGGATACGCCGCATCAGGCTGAAGGCGCGGTCGAGTTCCGCCGGCGTCATGTACTGCGCGACCGAAATCATCACCGCGAGGTCGACCGAGCGATCCGGCAATTGCTGAAGGTCGTCGAGGGAGCGGACATCGATTTTCGGGTTCGGGCCGAAGCGCGCACTCAGCCGCCCGCGCACGCCGGGCGCGGGTTCGGCGAGAATGAGCTTCCGGCAGGCGGCGGCAACCCCCGCTGCGAACAGTGCTTCCCCGCACGAATAGTCGAGCACGACGGCGTCGGGCGAGGGCACATAGCTGAGAATGTCATTGGCGATCACGCGGAAATGCACATCGCGATGCAGCTTGCTGACATAAATCGTATGCGTTGAATCGTAATAGTCGATCCAGTCGTCCATCGGCCTGTCCGGCAGCATGATCCCGAAAAGTGGAAGCCGGTTTTCGGAAGATCATGCCTCTACGTTAATGGCATCCCTGCGTTGCCGCAGAACCATGCCTCCAAATGAAGGGTTCCTTGTGCAGGAACCGGCGGGTGCAGGATGCGTTAGAAGGTCTGGCGATCCCTGTCCATCGCCTGATCTGTATCTCCTAGCAGGAAGGCCCCGCCGTGAGCAAAACCAGGACCAGCGTTTCCCCCGATCTCGATACGCCCACCGACCTCGACACCGCAGACGTGGCCAAGGTGTCTGCCGCCCTCAACACGCTTCTGGCCGATGCCTTCGCGCTTTATCTGAAGACCAAGAACTTCCACTGGCACATCAGCGGGCGGCATTTCCGCGACTATCACCTGCTGCTGGACGAACAGTCCGATCAGATTTTCGCGACCACCGATGTGCTGGCGGAGCGTGTCCGCAAGATCGGCGGCAGTACCATCCGCTCCATCGGCAACATCGCCAAGCTGCAGACCATCAAGGACAATGACGAGAAGTTCGTGCCGCCGCGCGAGATGCTGCGCGAACTCATGAACGACAACAAGAAGGTCGCCGCCGCGATGCGCAAGGCGCACAAGATCTGCGACGATGCCGAGGATGTGGCCTCCGCCAGCATTCTTGAGAACTTCATCGACGAAACCGAGCGGCGGACCTGGTTCCTGTTCGAGGCGACGCGGCAGGAAGGCGGCAACGAAGCCTGATTTCCAAAAACGTCGCGCTCTGGAAAAACGCCCGCCTCGTAGCGGGCGTTTTGTTTCATTCTGATCTGTCTTCGGCCCATGCTAATAAGGCGTCCCGCTTTCGCGGGGCGGGGTGGAGACGTTTCTTGCACGCATTCGAATGGCTGATCGGCCTGTTGATGGGCGCCATGCTGCTGTCGGCCCTGGCGCGGCGTCTTGGCGTGCCCTATCCGACCTTTCTGGCGCTCGGCGGCATCGCGATTGCGCTCCTGCCCAGTTCACCCAACTGGACGCTTGAGCCGGATCTGGCGCTGGCGCTGTTCGTCGCGCCGGTGCTGCTCGACGCCGCGTTCGACACGTCCACCCGCGATCTGCGGGACAACTGGCTTCCGGTCGCCATGCTGGTGGTGGCTGCGGTCGGCGTGACCACCGTGGCTGTCGCCGTCGTGGTGCGCTGGCTCGTGCCGGAGATGCCGTGGGCCGCGGCGGTCGCGCTCGGCGCCATCGTTGCGCCGCCGGACGCCGCCGCCGCGACGGCGATCCTGCGCAGTGTCCGGCTGCCTTACCGCATCCAGAAAATTCTCGAGGGTGAAAGCCTGCTCAACGATGCCAGCGCGCTGCTGATCTATCGTATCGCCGTCGGCGCAGCGATGGCGTCTTCGTTGAGTCTGGAGAGCATCGCCCCGGCGCTCACGCTGTCGCTGATCGGCAGCGTCATCGCCGGTTATGTGCTGGCGCGGGCGATAATGCCGCTGCTGACTCGGATCTCCGACGTGCCAACCGCGATCATCATGCAGTTCGCGACAACGTTTGTTGTCTGGATCATCGCCGAGAAGCTGCAACTGTCGGCCATCCTGACCATCGTGGTCTATGCCATCGTCATCTCACGCAGCGTGCCGATGCTCACCTCGGCGCGAATGCGCGTGCCGTCCTATGCGGTGTGGGAGACGGTCGTCTTTCTTCTCAATGTGATGGCGTTCGTGCTGATCGGAATGCAGTTGCGGCCGATCTGGAGCGGACTGGGCGACGGGTCGGTCCGCCAGCAGTACTGCATCGTCGCCGGCATCGTGCTGGTGACCGTGATCGTGGTGCGGATTGTCTGGATGATGTGCTACATCACCGTCGTGCGCGCGAAGCTCCTGCGCTACGGCTACAACCCGGAGCGGAAATCCGGCGTCCCATCGGTCAAGAGCAGCCTGCTGATCTCGTGGTGCGGGATGCGCGGCATCGTCACGCTCGCGGCTGCGTTCGCGCTGCCGGTGGGCTTTCCCTATCGCGATCTGATCCTGCTCACCGCCTTCGGGGTGGTGCTGGGCACGCTCGTCATTCAGGGGCTGACGCTGCGGCCGCTGATCGACTGGTTTGCGCTGGATGATGGCGATCCGGTCGGTCAGGAGATCGGCTGGGCGCGCCGCGCGGCCTTGCATGCGGCGCTGGAAGCGATCGACGGCAACACCTCGCCCGCGGCGGAATTGCTGCGGCTTGAATACCGGCAGTTGCTCGATCAGGCCGAAAGCAATCCGGATGGTCTGATGTCGAGCGAACTGCCTGCCGATCCTGTGCGGTTGCAGGCGATCGATGCCGCGCGACTTGTGCTGTTCGAGATGCGTCAGTCAGGCGAAATCGGCGACGACGCGTTTCACCGGCTGGAAGAGGAGTTCGACTGGGCCGAACTCAGCGCGGCGAAGTCGTAGTAAAGCGGGCTTGAGACTTAAGCCCGCTTTTTCTCGCGCATCAGATCGGCGAAGCGCTTGAACAGGTAATGCGAATCGCGCGGGCCGGGTGAGGCCTCGGGATGGTACTGCACCGAGAACACCGGTTTGTCGTCCAGCGCGATGCCGCAATTCGAGTCGTCGAACAGCGAGATATGCGTCTGGGTGACGTTCGTTGGCAGCGTGGTCTTGTCCACGGCGAAGCCGTGGTTCATCGAGGTGATCTCGACCTTGCCGGTGGTGAGATCCTTGACCGGATGGTTGGCGCCGTGGTGGCCCTGATGCATCTTCATGGTCTTGCCGCCCAGCGCCAGGCCGAGCATCTGGTGGCCAAGGCAAATCCCGAAGGTCGGCGTGCCGGACTCGATCACCTTCTTGATGACAGGCACGGCGTATTCGCCGGTCGCCGCCGGATCGCCGGGGCCGTTCGACAGGAACACGCCGTCCGGCTTCATCGCCAGAATGTCTTCGGCGGAGGTCTTCGCGGTGACTACCGTGACCTTGCAGCCTTCTCCGGCGAGCAGACGCAGGATGTTGCGCTTGATGCCGTAGTCGATGGCGACGACATTGAATTCCGGCTTGTCCTGCTTGCCGAACCCGTTGTTCCACTCCCACGGCGTCTCGTCCCAGTTGAAGCGCTGGGTGCTGGTCACCATCGGCACGAGGTCCATGCCCTCCAGGCCGGGCCACTCGCGCGCTTCTTCCTTGAGGCCGTGCAGATCGAACTTGCCGTCCTTGTTGTGGGCGATCACGGCGTTGGGCATGCCCTTGCTGCGGATCAGCGCGGTCAGCGCGCGCGTGTCGATGCCCGACAGGCCGATGATGCCGCGCGCCTTTAGCCATGCATCGAGATGCCTGGCGGCGCGATAATTCGACGGATCGGTGATGCCCGCGCGCAGGATCACGCCGCGTGCGCCCGGCGTTGCCGCCATGTTCACCGTTTCGATGTCTTCATCGTTGGTGCCGACATTTCCGATATGCGGAAATGTGAAGGTGATGAGCTGCCCGGCATAGGACGGATCGGTGAGGATTTCCTCATAACCGGTCATCGCCGTATTGAAGCAGACTTCGCCAACGGCCTGGCCTTCCGCACCGAGGCCGAAGCCTTCCAGCACGGTGCCATCGGCGAGCACGAGGAGCGCGGTCGGTTTGAGGTCCGGCCAGGCTGAGGAGTTATCTGATGTGGTCATAAGCCCATCACATAACCCCTGTGCCGCGGCGCGTCAAAGGCGGAACAGGTATGTTTCATCAGGTTTTTTGGGGTTTTCTGGAAAAATTGACAGGTGTCAAGAGAACCCTAATCTGCGCCTCCACGCAGCCGGGAAAGAACTGCGGCAAGGCAGGAGACATATCCATGAGTTCAGCGGGCGTTGCGCCGGAATTGCATCACCTTCATTCGGGCGGAACGATCGGGAATCTGATCGTCAATGCGGTGGGCCGGTATGCCGACCAGCCCGCCATTGCCGACGGCAAGGTGCGGTGGAGCTACCGCGAACTCGGCGACACCATCGGCCGGTTCATCAGCCTGTTCCGCTCCCTCGGGCTCAAGAAGGGCAGCGCGCTCTCCATTCTGGCCAGCAACCGCGCTGAATCATGGGCCGCGATCTGCGCCGCGCTGGTGATGGGCGTGCGCTACACGCCGCTGCATCCGATGGCGGCGGAGGACGACCACGCCTTCATCATCGAGGATGCCGAGATCGATCTTCTGATTGTCGAGGGTGCCAAGTTCGGCCCGCGCGGCATGGCGATCAAGAGCCGGGTGCCGTCGCTGAAGAATCTCTACTCGATCGGGCCGATGGACGGCGTGCGCGACATCATGCCGGACCTCGCCACTGTGAAAGCCGCGCCGCTGGTCGATGAAAGCTCGTCTCACGAGATCGCGTTTCTGGCCTACACCGGCGGCACCACCGGCCGCTCCAAGGGCGTGATGCTGCCGCATCGCGCCCTGATAACAATGACGCTGCTGCTCTATTCGGATTGGGACTGGCCCGAACAGATCCGTTTCCTTGCCGCGACCCCGATCAGCCATGCCGCCGGCGTCACATTGTTCCCGGTGATGATGCGCGGCGGCCTGATGCGCCTGGTGCAGGGCTTCGAGCCCGAGGTCTATGCGGGCGTGGTCGCGGCGGAGAAGATCAACTCGACCTTCCTGGTGCCGACGCTGATCTATGCGCTGATCGACAACGAACACCTGCGCAAGCGTCACGACATGTCGTCGCTGGAAATGATCGTCTATGGCGCCGCGCCGATGTCGCCGGACCGCCTGTTAGAGGGCATGAAGATTTTCGGTAAGGTGTTCGTGCAGCTCTATGGCCAGACCGAAGCGCCGCAATGCATCACCTCGATGCGCAAGATCGACCATGACGAGACCAAGCCGCAGCGGCTCGGCTCCTGCGGCCGCGCCAGCCCGTTCGTCGACGTGAAGCTGTTCGATGCGGAGATGCGCGAGGTCGGGATCAACGAGCCCGGCGAAATCTGCGTGCGCGGTCCGCTGGTGATGGACGGTTACTGGAAGCGCCCCGAGGCCAATGCCGAAACCCTGAAAGGCGGCTGGCTGCACACCGGCGATGTCGCGGTGAAGGACGAGGAGGGTTACTTTTATATCGTCGACCGCACCAAGGACATGATCATCTCCGGCGGCTTCAATATCTATCCGCGCGAGGTCGAGGATGCGCTGATGTCGCATCCCGCCGTTGCCTCCGCCGCGGTGATCGGCATTCCCGACGACAAGTGGGGCGAGGCGGTGAAAGGCTTTGTAGTGCTGAAAGCCGGCGCCAACAGCGGGGTCGCCGAGTTGCAGGCCCATGTGAAAGACAAGCGCGGCGCGCCGTGGTCGCCGAAGACCATCGATTTCGTTGATGTCATTCCGGTCACGGGGCTCGGCAAGATCGACCGCAAGGCGCTGCGCGCGCCGTACTGGGAAGGCCGCAAGCGCGGCGTGGCGTAGTGGAGAGGATTCGGCCTCGCGACATGTGAGACATACTCAGGCTGTCATGCGCGGGCTTGACCCGCGCATCCATCCTGAGAAAAGCTCTTCAAGTGATGGATTGCCAGGTCAGGCCCGGCAATGACAGAACAGGAAGGTTCGCATGCTCAATTCGCTTCCCGTCGTGCTGGTGCCTGGTCTTGCGTGCTCGCCGCGGATTTACGAGCCGCAGATACCTTCGCTGTGGCGGCAGGGCGCGGTGTTCGTCGCCAACCATGCGCGCGGCGGCGACATGGCGGCGATCGCGCGGCGCATTCTTGCCGAAGCTCCGCTGCGCTTTTCGCTCGCGGGCCATTCGATGGGCGGCTACATCATCTTTGAAATGTTCCGGCAGGCGCCGGAGCGGATTGCGCGGCTCGCTTTCCTGAATACATCGGCGCGGCCCGAAGCGCCGGAAGTCTCCGAAAAGCGGCGGGCGATGATCGCCGAGGTGAAGCAGGGCGGTTACCGCGCCGTGATGGATCGCCTGTTTGCGAACTTCGTGCATCCCGCGCTGGCGCGCGACGAGCAGTTGCACCGCATCGTGCTCGACATGGCTGACGACGTCGGTCCGGATGCCTTCGTCTGGCAGCTTGAGGCCATCACGGGACGTATCGATTCCCGCCCAACCCTGGCGCAGATCAAATGTCCGACGCTGGTCCTGACCAGCGATACGGACAACATGATGCCGCCCGATGCATCAAGCGAGATCGCGAGCGGTATCCCCGGCGCGAAGCTGGTCAACATTCAGGATTGTGGTCATCTCACGCAACTTGAGAAGCCTCAGGCAGTGACGGATGCGCTGCTGGACTGGCTGGAGATGTGACGGCGTTGGTTGTGCGGGCTCGCAAAACGCCCTAAATGAACGGCAATCTGATTTGCCGCGAGGGAGAGACCGATGCTGCGCGATGACATCAACAACGCCGTCAAGGACGCCATGAAGGCGAAGGACGAGCGCAAGCTCTCGACGCTGCGCATGATCAACTCGACGCTGAAGAACTCGGATATCGAGGCGCGCGGGCAGGGCAAGCCGCCGCTCAGCGACGAGGACATTCTCGGCGTGCTGCAAAAGATGATCAAGCAGCGTCAGGAATCGGTCGAACTGTACGACAAGGGCGGCCGCGCCGAACTCGCAGCGCAGGAGCGCGAAGAGATTGCGGTGATCTCGGCCTATCTGCCGAAGCAGATGTCGGACGACGAGGTAAAGACCGCCATCGCCGCTATCGTGAGCGAGACCGGCGCCGCCAGCATGAAGGACATGGGCAAGGTGATCGCCGCGCTGAAGGCGAAGTACGCCGGCCAGATGGATTTCGGCAAGGCCAGCGGTTTGGTGAAGGCGGCGCTGGCGGGTTAGTTCGGAAGACACCCCACCCGGCTGACCTGCGGTCAGCCGCCCTCCCCATCGAGGGGAGGGATTAAGAGATGCGGTGACGTCGTACCCTTTCTTCTCCCTCCCCCCTTGTGGGGAGGGAAGGCGCGAAGCGCCAGGGTGGGGGTGTTAGGATTACGCTTTTTCGAGATGGTTGCCATGCTGCCTCAAGCTGACACCTACGACGATCTCTACAAGAACTTCCGCTGGGACATTCCGGCGACATTCAATATCGCGACGGCCTGCTGTGATCGCCATGCCGACGGCTCCGGCCGGCTGGCGCTGATCTATGTGGATGAAGACGGAGGCACGCAGAGACTGTCGTTCGACGAGATCAGCGCGCTGTCGAAGAGTTTCGCCAATGTGCTGAAATCCGACGGCCTCAAGCCGGGCGACCGCGTCGCCGTGTTCCTGTCGCAGTCGGTGGAACTGCCGATCGCGCATCTTGCCGCCTTCCGCTCCGGGATGATCTCGGTTCCGCTGTTCACGCTGTTCGGCGAGGATGCGCTGGAATTCCGCCTCGCCAACAGCGGGGCGCGGGCGGTCATCACCGACGAGGGCGGCTGGGAGAAACTCTCCAAAATCCGCGACCGGCTGCCGCATCTGCAGGACATCTATATCACCAGCGGCGCGGTCCATGCCGGTGCGAAATCGTTCTGGCAGTCGATCGAGGATGCCTCGGAGGATTTCCAGACCGTTGATACCAGCCCCGACGATCCGGCGATCATCATTTATACGTCAGGCACGACAGGGAATCCCAAGGGCGCGCTGCACGCCCATCGCGTGCTGCTCGGCCATCTGCCCAATGTCGAGATGGCACATGATTTCTTTCCGAAGCCCGGCGACCTGATGTGGACGCCGGCGGACTGGGCCTGGATCGGCGGCTTGTTCGATGCGCTGTTCCCGGCGTGGTATTACGGCGTGCCGATGCTCGGCTATCGCGCGAAAAAATTCGAGCCGCAGGCGGCGATGCAATTGATGGCCGATCACGGTGTGCGCAATGTGTTCCTGCCGCCCACCGCATTGAAGCTGATGCGTCAGGCGAACGTCAGGCATGACGGCGTGAAGCTGCGCAGCATCTTCTCCGGGGGCGAGTCGCTCGGCGCTGAACTGATCGAGTGGGTGCGCGCCACCTTCGGCGTCGATGTGCACGAGATCTACGGCCAGACCGAATGCAATCTGGTCCTTGCCAACAATTCCCATCTGTTTCCGATCAAGCCGGGCTCGATGGGCAAACCGACGCCGGGATTCGATGTGCGCATTGTCAATGAGCAGGGCGAGGAATTGCCGCGAAATGAACGCGGCATTGTCGGGGTGCGCGTGCCCAATCCGGTGACCATGATCGAATACTGGAAGAACCCGGAGGCCACTGCGAAGAAATATGCGAACGGCTTCCTCCTCACCGGCGATCTCGGCGTGCAGGATGACGACGGTTACTTCTGGTACGTCAGCCGCGAGGACGATGTCATCACCAGCGCGGGTTATCGCATCGGTCCTGCGGAGATCGAACACACCTTGATGAAGCATCCGGCGGTGGCGATGTCCGCCGTGGTCGGCATTCCCGATCCAATCCGCACCGAGGCGATCAAGGCATGGATCGTGCTGCGTCCGGGATTTGCTGCGAGCGACGCGCTGGCGAAGGAGATTCAGGATTTCGTCAAGGTGCAGCTCGCCGCCCACGAGTATCCGCGTCTCATCCAGTTCACGGACGCCCTGCCGATGACGGCCACCGGCAAGGTGCTGCGGCGGGAATTGCGCGGATTGGGGTAGACGCTTCTTCTCCCTCCCCCTTGTGGGGAGGGTCGACCGGCGTCAGCCGGTCGGGGTGGGGGTCTGCAACGCAGTGAGTATGCGCTCCATCACGCCGTCGAGATTTTGGTCGATATCTGAATTCCAAAATCGAAGGATACGAAAACCTTGCGAGGCAAGAAAGGCATCGCGATCACGGTCACGCTCAGCATTTTTGACGAAACCGTGCTGACCTCCGTCAACTTCGATGGCTATTCGTTCGTTAAAGCAAGCGAAATCGACGATGTACGCTCCAATCGGGACTTGGCGGCGAAAGTGAAAACCTAGTTGTTTAAGGACGCGCAGTTTAGCCCACAGTCTAACCTCTTGTGGGGTGAGTCGCTTTCGGAGTTGGCGCGCTGTTTCATTAGCCATCCATCACCCCACCCGGCTGACCTGCGGTCAGCCACCCTCCCCATCGAGGGGAGGGAGGTCACTGCCCTACATCCCCGGCACTTTCACGCCGAGCCGCTTCAGCGCCTCCAGCATTCGCTTTGGCGGCTCCATCTTCACCGCCAGCGGCTTGCCGGTTTCCAGCAGGCTCTTGAGGCTGGAAAGGATCGCCGGCCATCCCGCGCGACCGCCGGACAGAATGTCCTCGTCGATCGGCCGGTCATTGGCCTCGGACATCGTCAGGCGGACGGCGTCGCCTGATTGTTCGATCTCATAGGTCACCAGCGTCTCGCCGAGCGCCTCGATCAGGCCCGGCCAGTTAACGTTGAAGGTGATGACCAGCTTGCGCGGCGGATCGTAGGCGACGACTTCGCCGCTGATGTGGACCGATCCGTCGGGCGCGCGAAGCACGAACGCGCCGCCCACCCGGTCCTCGACCTCGACGCCGAAGCCCGAGAAGTAATCCCGGCTGTATTCGGCGGACGTCAGCGCGTCCCACACCTTCTCCGGCGTTGAGGCGATGTAGATCGTGTAGACGAGGGACGGTTTGAACTTGCTGATGTCCATCACGCGCGCTCCGCGCTGCGTGGCATGTCGAAATCCAGCGGCTTGCCGGTCTCCAGAATGCTCTTGAGGCTGGAGAGGACCAGCGGCCAGCCTTCGGAAATGCTGGGCAGTGTCTTGCTGTCCTCGGCGAAATCCTCGTGGGTCACGGTGAGCTTGACCGCGCCGTTGCTGGGCTCAAGTAGGAATGTCACGCGCGAGGGACGCTCCTTGATCATCTCCGCATCGAAGACCGAGAGCCAGCTATAGGACAGTCTGCGCGGCGGATCGGATTCGAGCACGAAGCCCTCGTTCACCACCTTGCCGAACCTGTCCATGTGCATGCGGGAGCCGACCTTCCAGTCGGAATGCAGGCTGCAGCCGAACCAGTAGCTTTCCGTGAAGGCCGTGTTGGTCAGGGCATGCCAGAGTTCTTCCGGCGTGGTCTTGATGAAGGTCACATAGACGAATTCGGGTTTACGCATCACGCTTCTCCAGTTGCCTCTTTAACTCGCTGAGCGCGGCGAGCTTGCCGCGCTCGAATTTCCTGATCCATCGGTCGCCGATCTCATGGATCGGAACGGGATTGAGGTAGTGCAGCTTCTCGCGGCCGTGCTTGAGCGTGGTCACGAGATTGGCGTCTTCAAGAATCCCCAGATGCTTGGTCACGGCCTGCCGGGTCATGTCGAGGCCGTCGCAGAGCTCGAGCAGCGTCTGCCCGTTGCGGGCGTGGAGCCGGTCCAGCAATGAGCGCCGCGATGCATCCGCCAATGCCTTGAAGACCTCGTCCATGGCTGGAATAATAGGCAACCAAATGGTTGCCTGTCAAGCGACGGCTGAAATCATTTGCGCGCCGGTTGAACCGCTTGCATTTGCGCAGCGTCTGATCTTTTGATGCGGTCTCACGCATCGGGGAATTTCATGTCGCTTCAGGTCTATCTCGCCTATGTCGCCGCCTGTGTCGCGCTCGCGATCCTGCCGGGTCCGATCGTCACCCTCGTCATTGCCAACGGTCTTCGCTACGGCACGCGCGCGGCGCTCACCAACATTGCCGGCGCGCAGGTGGGCCTTGTGATCATCATCGGCATCATCGCCGTGGGCCTGACATCGCTGATGGCGACGATGGGCTACTGGTTCGAATGGGTGCGGTTCGCGGGCGCGGCCTATCTCGTCTGGCTCGGCATCAAGCTGTTCCGCTCGACCGGCGCGATGTCGTCGACCGACGCGCCACCGCCGCCGCGCGGCGGATTCTTTCTTCAGGGATTTCTGGTGCTGCTGAGCAACCCGAAGGTGCTGGTGTTCTTCGGCGCGTTCATTCCGCAATTCGTCGATATGAATCAGGATCACCTGCCGCAGGTGGCGCTGCTCGGCGTCACCTTCACCGTGATCGCGGCGCTGTCCGACGGCGCCTACGCCCTGCTGGCGGGCCGTGCGGGCAAGCTGCTCTCCGCGCGCCGCGTGCGCCTCGTCTCGCGCATTTCCGGCGGCTTCATGATCGGCGGCGGCATCTGGCTCGCCCTGACGCGGGCGAGATAACGATGCTGCCGGATATTCCGTGGTTCGTTTATGCGATGCTGCTGGCGCCGGTCGGCCTCATCGTATTCGCGGCGATCTACAAATATCTGGAAGTCCGCGCCGCCAGCGACTGGCCAAGCGTGCCGGGCAAGGTGGTGATCTCGAAGCCGGAAACGCGCGACGTCAGGGTCATCGATAGCGACCGCGAGGCGGGGCATTACTGCGAGGAGCGCAACTTCGCGAACGTCACCTATGAATATGTGATCGCGGGGCAGGCCTATCGCAACAACCGCGTCACCATCGGCGAGGATCGCGGCAATTTCGAAGTCGCCGAAACCCTCGCGCGCTATCCGGTCGGGACGGCTGTCACCGTCTATTACAATCCAAACAAGCGTAGCGAGGCCGTGCTCGAGCGCGACATGCCCAAGGGCATGTGGGGCTGCATCGGCTGGATGGTGGTGATTGCGGTCGCGCTGGTGTTCGGCTCGGCGATCGGCTTTCACAAACTGACCGATTTCGTCTCGACCAGACTCGCCAACCCCGAAATGTCGGGCATGATCGTGGCGCTGGGCGCATTCGGCGCCGCGATCGCGCTGTTCGCGCTGATGTTTCAGCGTCAGGCGTCGCTTGCGAAAAAATGGCCGGTGGTGAAGGGCAGGATCAAGACCTCCGGTCTTGAGGAATTTCGCGCGGCGCCCGAGGAAGGCCGCTCGCACGGCACCACCAAGTTCCAGTCAAAGGTGCTGTATTCCTATCGCTACAACGGCATCGATTACACCAGTTCGCAGGCGTCCTACGACGGACAGGTCTCATCCACATCGCGCTGGATGATGGAGCGTGTCGCGAAGAAATATCCCAACGGCAAGCGTGTCGATGTTCACGTCAATCCGGAAAATCCATCGCAGGCGGTGCTGGAGACGCGCACGCCCGGCGTCTGGATTCTCTGGCTGTCTGCGATCGCGATCTGGGGCATCGCTTATTTCGTCGCGACGAAAGGCTAGCGCCTCACTCGGCGGGCATCAGTTTCCTGGCGTGCAGCCCTTCCTCGATCTCGCGCAGGAGACGTGACAGCCGCTCCGCCCATTGATGCTGGCCGGACTGGTCGCTGATCAGATCCTGACGGATCTCGATGCCGGTATGCATCAGCCCGCGCTTTTCGCCATGCACAGGAATGGTGTAGTCGGTCGCGTCGCTCACCGCATAAGGCTCGTTATCGCCGACCACCAGATCGCCCTCAAGGCGCAGCTTGTCGCGCAAGAGATGCGGCAGCCGGTCGTCGCGGTTGTAGAGCGTGCCGATGTGCCAGGGCCGGGCGATGCCGGCATAGACCGGCGTGAACGAATGCAGCGACACCAGAATGGTCGGCAGACCCTGTGCCTTGCGTGCGTCGAGCGCCTGCATGATGCGCGTATGGTAGGGCGCGAACACGGCGCGCTGCCGCTCCGCCACCTGCTCGCGGGTGAGCCCGCCATTGCCCGGAATTTCCGTCGCCTCGCTGATCAGCGGGATCGAGCCGGGGCTGTCGAACGGCCGGTTGCAGTCGATCACGAGGCGCGAATAGCGCTGCGCGATCAGATGCACGTCCATTTCACGGGCAAGCCAGGTCGCGACCTCGGCAATGCCGATGTCCCATGCGATGTGCCGCTCCAGTTCGCCGGCATGGACGCCGAGATCGCCGAGCGCGCGGGGGATCAGGCGGCCATAATGATCGCAGGTGAAGAAGAACGGCGAGCGGCTGCCGGCATTTTCCTCAAGGACCGGCGGAACTTCGTCGTCCTCAAGGAGTCGTAAAGTGTCGGCTGGAGCGGGCAGGGCCATTTTGTGTTCGTTGCCTATCACAGCGGCATCCAAGCCCAACAATTAGCCGGAAATGCAGCAAAAACAGCATGTACGATTCGCAGACGAATTCAATCGGCCTGAATGAGATGCCCCTGCTGACGATTCATCACAAGACCGAGTATCGCTACGACCGCCCGGTGGCGTTCGGCGAACACCGGATCATGCTGCGTCCGCGCGACGGTCACGATATCCGCGTGCTGTCGGAGCGGCTGGACATCTCGCCGGAGCCATCCTCGCTGCGCCGCATCCATGATGTCTTCGGCAACAGCGTCGCCATCGCCGATTTCGACACCGAGTCGGACCGGCTGGTGTTCGACTCGACCGTCACCGTCGATCACTATCCGCTGGAGAACATCGTCCTGACCCCCGATGACCAGGCCTATTACTACCCGTTCTTCTACGATCATGACGAACTGACCGACCTCGCACCGTCGATGACCCCGCAATACTGCGATCCCGACGGCGCGCTGGCGGCGTGGGCGCGGCAGTTTCTCAGCAACGCAAACCGGACCCGGACGCTCGACCTGCTGATCGGCATGACTCATGGCGTCCGGGAGTCGTTCGGCTACCGCAAGCGCCACGAGCAGGGCACCCAGCATCCGCTCGATACCCTGAGCATCGGTTCGGGCACCTGCCGCGATTTCGCGCTGTTCATGATCGAGGCGCTGCGACGACTCGGCATCGCGTCGCGTTTCGTCAGCGGCTACATCTTCATTCCGGGCGACGAGGCCCATGGCTATGTCGGTGGCGGCAACACCCATGCCTGGGTGCGGGCCTATCTGCCGGGCGCAGGCTGGATCGAGTTCGACCCCACCAATGGCATTGTCGGCAGCCGCGATCTCATTCGCGTGGCGGTGGCGCGCGACCCGCAACAGGCGATTCCGTTGCACGGCACCTATATGGGGCCGGCCGACGCCCACCTTGGCATGGACGTCACCATTCACGTCCTCTCGGTCGGGGAAGATCTGGAGGAAGCCGCCGCATGCTGATCAGGGTTGGATTCGAGATTTCGTACGGCGCCGTGGCCGAAACGCCGATGGTCGTCATGATGCGGATTCATCCCTCGCGCGCCCGGGATATCGTCGGCGAGGAGACGATCGTCACCGATCCGGATGTGCGTATTCGCTACTATCACGACTCTTTCGGCAACATCTGCGGGCGGCTGACCGCGCCGCCGGGCGGAATCACATTCCGCGGCCATGCGCTGGTGCGCGATACCGGGTTGCCCGACGCGGTCGTGCCTGAAGCGCAGCAGATGCCGGTCGAGCAATTGCCCGACGAGGTTCTGCTTTATCTGATGCCGAGCCGCTATTGCGAGACGGACCGCCTGACGGACTTCGCCTGGGCGCAGTTCGGCAATACACCGCCGGGATGGGCGCGGGTGCAGGCGATCAATGCATGGGTGCACAACCATGTGCGGTTTGACTACCAGCAGGCGCGGCCGACCAAGTCGGCCTTCGATGTCTTTGAAGAACAGCAGGGCGTGTGCCGCGATTTCGCGCATCTGGCGTTGACGCTGTGCCGCTGCATGAACATCCCGGCGCGCTATGCCACCGGCTACATGGGCGACATCGGCATTCCGCCCGATCCGGCGCCGATGGATCTGTCCGGCTGGTACGAGGTCTATCTGTCCGGCAAGTGGTACACGTTCGACGCGCGGCACAACATACCGCGCATCGGCCGTATCCTGATGGGCACTGGCCGCGATGCGGCAGACGTTGCAATCTCCACGACCTTCGGGCAGATGGTGTTGAACAAGTTCGTCATCGTGAGTGACGAAGTTATCGAGTCCAAAGCCAGCCAGTGAAGCCAGCGTCGGATAAGGGACCGCAGTTGCGATGACGGAGCGTCTGTTCGTCTACGGCACCTTAAGACGCGGTTCACGGCATCCATGGGCGGTAAAGCTGGCAGCCAAGGCCAGTTTCCTCGGCGAGGCGCGCTACAACGGCCGCCTTTATCGCATCACGCACTATCCGGGCGTCGTTCCGTCCACCCAGCCGGATGAGTGGGTGCATGGAGATGTCTTCGAACTGCGCGATCCGGAGATTCTGACAGCGCTCGACGCTTACGAAGGCTGCGGCCCGGACGATGCCGAGCCGACCCAGTATCTGCGCAAGCTTCAGAAAATGACGCTGGCCGACGGCACGTCCGTCGAGGCGTGGATGTATGTCTACAACTGGTCCCTCGAGAACCGGGAGCGGATCAAGTCCGGCCGGTTCGACGAAGTGGAATCGTAGACTTACGCGGCTTTTGCCGCGGCCGTCAGCGCCGCGGTGTCCTTGACGACAATCGCAAAACGATCGGCCAGTTCGGTCAGCGCCACGCGATGCACCACGCTGGCCGGAATCGTGCCGCCGAGCGGATCGGGCAGGTCGCGTGTTGCGGTGGCGTTGGCGATCACGGTGGTACGGTATTTCAGGTCGAGCGCCGCGCGGGCGGTCGCGCTGACGCACATATGGGTCATGAAGCCCGCGAGGATCAGTTCGGCGCGGCCGGTGCTTTTCACCAGCGCATCGAGATCGGTGCCCGCGAAGGAGTTCGGCAGCGTCTTGCGCACCACGACCTCGCCTGCAGCGGGCGTCAGCAGCGGCACGATCGCGGCGGTGGGCCCGTCCTCTGCGAACAGCGGGCGACCCGACGGCGCGTGCTGCACAATATGGAACACCGGAACGCCGCGCTCGCGTGCCAGCTTCAGCAGTTTGGCGGCCTCGACAATGGCGGCATCGACGCCGTCCAGCGGCAGATTGCCCTTGCCCGTGTATTCAAGCTGGGCGTCGATGATGACGAGGGCGGATTTGTCGAGCGCACTCGGATGCAGCGGCGCACCGGCGATCTGGAGCAGCGTTTTCGGGGCGGTAGCCATATTTTCTTGCTTTCGTTGAGTAATCCGGAACCGAGGCCGGACCATAAGGGCTGTGAATAGCCGGGACAATCCGGCTTTCATTGGGGGACGGACCCAGGAAGCCTATATTGATGGTCGGTTGCAGAGGCTGTCCGATTCCATGCGCTTTACGCCCCAATTTCTCGAAGAACTGCGCGCCCGGCTTCCGGTTTCGGAAGTCGTGGGCCGGCGTGTGAAGCTGAAGCGGGCGGGCAAGGAGTACAAGGGACTCTCGCCGTTCAAGCAGGAGAAGACGCCCTCGTTCACGGTGAACGACCAGAAGGGCTTCTATCACTGCTTCGCCTCCGGCAAGCACGGCAACATCTTCGACTTCATCATGGAGACAGAAGGCCTCGGCTTCATCGAGGCGGTGGAGGTCGCAGCCTCGCAGGCCGGCATGCCGCTTCCGGCGGTGACGCCTGACGCCGCGCGTCACGAGCAGCGCCGCAAGACGCTGTACGATGTGATGGACCTCGCCGCGAAATTCTTCGCCGACACGCTGGCCTCGCGCAATGGCGCGAAGGCGCGCGGTTATCTCGGCGACCGCGCTATCTCGCCCGCGACGCAATTGCAGTTCCGTCTCGGCTATGCGCCCGGCGAGCGCTTTGCGTTGAAGGAGCATCTCGGAGGGCTCGGCATTCCGGTCGAGGACATGGTCGAGGCGGGGCTTCTGATCGCGGGCGATGACATCCCGGTGCCGTACGATCGTTTCCGTGATCGCGTGATGTTTCCAATCACCGATGCGCGGGGCCGCGTCATCGCCTTCGGCGGCCGCGCGCTCGAAAAGGACGTGCCCGCGAAATATCTGAACTCGCCGGAAACGCCGCTGTTTCACAAGGGCGACAATCTCTACAATCTCGCCACCGCACGGCAGGCTGTCCATGACGGCGCGCAGCTCATCGTTGCCGAAGGCTATGTCGACGTGATCGCGCTGGTCACCACGGGGTTTCCCGGAGCGGTCGCGCCGCTCGGCACCGCGCTGACCGAGAACCAACTCGCGCTGCTGTGGAAGATGGCGGACGAGCCGATCCTGTGTTTCGACGGCGACAGCGCCGGACAGCGCGCGGCATTCCGCGCGGCGGATCTGGCGTTGCCGCATCTCAAGCCGGGAAAAAGTTTGCGTGTCGCGCTGCTGCCAGAAGGACAGGACCCCGACGATCTCGCCCGCTCCGGCGGGCGGGGCGCGATCGAGGAAGTGATCGCGCAGGCCAAGCCGCTGGCGGACATCGTGTGGTCGCGCGAAATCGAAGGCGGCAACTTCGCCACGCCAGAGCGGCGCGCGGCGCTGGAAGCGCGCATTGTTGAACTCACCAACGGCATCCGCGACGAAGTCGTGCGGCGCTATTACAAGCAGGATTTTTCCGAACGGCTGCGCAATGCGTTCGCGCCGCAAGGAAACTATCAGGGCGGATATCAAGGCGGCGCGCGCGGCGGTTTCCGGGGTCCGAACCAGGGCGGCTTCGGCGGCGAATCAGGGCGGCGTTTTCAGCCGCGCCCGCCGTTTGCCCCCGGCGGGGCCGGGCGGAGCGACGCCCGGGGCGGTCTATCCACAGGCCCGCGCACCATCAACCGGTCGCCCTATCAGGTCGCAAGCCCCCAACTGGCGGGTTCCTCGATCATGCGCGGTCAGCGCAGTTCCATCTCCCGGCGGGAGGCCCTGATCCTGCAATCGCTGCTCAACCACCCCTGGCTGCTGCACGATCATCTGGAGGAAATCACCGCCCTGGAGCTGGCCCATCCCGAGGCCCACAAGCTGCGCGCCGGGATCGTGACGGCCTTTGCGAATTACGGGCCGACCAACGATCTGGAGACCGAACGGACCCGAATCCGGACCTGGCTCACGGCGAACGGATATGATGAGCAGATTCAAAGGGTTGAGCGGGCGCTGACGACCAAGAGCGTCTGGGGGGCGCAGGCCGGCGCTGCGGCAGAGGACGTTCTTTCAACGTGGCATCAACTTGTTGTCTTGCATCGCCAATCCCACTCCTTACTTAGAGAACTCAAGGATGCCGAGCAGGCACTGGGGCAAGACAGCAGCGAGTCCAATGAGGCTTGGCTGCGCGATGTGAAAGCCCGGCTTGCTGACGTGGACGGCCTTGACGCGCTGATTGAGGGTTTCGGTGAATCTTCGGGCCGGTTCCAGCGCAGCGTGTGATGAAAATGATGCGGCAGGGCCCCGCCGGGGGTTTTATGTCTGCGCCAAGGCCTTAAAAAGACTCGCCAAACCGGGTTTTTACCCGCAAAAACAGGGTTAATCGTAGCTTAACGGCCTTCGGCCATACCTACATCTTCGGCCCGGGTGGTGCCCTCAAAAGCGCCGCCCTTTCCGCATCGTGCGGGTGTCAGATTCAACGCAGGCCGTGGGCCTACGTCGTGAGCGCGTTTCAGGAGCAGTGAATGGCCATCAAGGCAAAGACAGCAGCGATCAAGGACAAAGACAAGGATCAGAAGGCCGCTGACACTCCTGAGAAAGATGGTGCGGACGCTCCGTCGCCGTTGCTCGATCTGTCCGACGCCGCCGTCAAGAAGATGATCAAGCAGGCCAAGAAGCGCGGCTTCGTGACCTTCGATCAGCTCAACGAAGTGCTCCCGTCCGATACCACCTCGCCCGAACAGATCGAAGACATCATGGCGATGCTCTCCGACATGGGCATCAACGTCTCCGAGTCCGACGACGCCGCCGACGAAGACGAGGAGAAGCAGGAAGAGGCCGACGACGAGACCGATAACGAACTCGTCGAGGTCACCTCCAAGGCCGTCACCGAAACCAAGAAGTCCGAGCCGGGCGAGCGCACCGACGATCCCGTGCGCATGTATCTGCGCGAAATGGGCACCGTCGAACTGCTGTCGCGCGAGGGCGAAATCGCCATCGCCAAGCGCATCGAGGCCGGCCGCGAGGCGATGATCGCGGGCCTGTGCGAAAGCCCGCTGACCTTCCAGGCCATCATCATCTGGCGCGACGAACTCAACGAAGGAAAGATCTTCCTTCGCGACATCATCGATCTGGAAGCGACCTACGCCGGTCCCGACGCCAAGAACAACATGAACCCGGCGATGATCGCGGGCCCCACGGGTCCTGACGGTCAGCCGACCAACGCCATCATCAATGCCGACGGCACCGTCCAGGTGATCGCCGCCGCGCAGGCTGCCGCCGCGCCGGCCGCGCCGCCGTCGCCGACGCCGTTCCGTCCCGCGCCCGCGGGCGACGCCGCCGCAAAGGACCCCAGCGAAGCCGCCGCCGAAGCGGACATGGACGAGGACGACGAGTTCGAGAACCAGATGTCGCTCGCGGCCATCGAGGCCGAGCTGAAGCCGAAGGTGGTCGAGACCTTCGACAAGATCGCCTCCGAGTACAAGAAGCTGCGCCGCCTTCAGGAGCAGGACATCCAGAACCAGCTCCAGAACGAGACGCTCTCGCCGGCGCAGGAGCGCAAGTACAAGAAGCTGAAGGACGAAATCGTTGTCGAGGTGAAGTCGCTGCGGCTCAATCAGGCGCGCATCGATTCACTGGTCGAGCAGCTCTACGACATCAACAAGAAGCTGGTGTCGTTCGAGGGCCGTCTGTTCCGTCTCGGCGACAGCCATGGCGTCGGCCGCGAAGACTTCCTGCGCAACTATCAGGGCTCGGAGCTCGATCCCCGCTGGCTCAACCGCGTCTCGAAGCTGGCCGCGAAGGGCTGGAAGAATTTCGTCGCGGTGGAGAAGGACCGCATCAAGGAACTGCGCCAGAGCATTCAGGAACTGGCGGCGCTGACCGGCCTTGAGATCGGCGAATTTCGCAAGATCGTGCTCGGCGTGCAGAAGGGCGAGCGCGAGGCCCGTCAGGCCAAGAAGGAAATGGTTGAGGCCAACCTGCGCCTCGTCATCTCCATCGCCAAGAAATACACCAACCGCGGCCTGCAGTTCCTCGATCTCATTCAGGAAGGCAACATCGGCCTGATGAAGGCGGTCGATAAATTCGAATACCGCCGCGGCTACAAGTTCTCGACCTACGCGACGTGGTGGATCCGTCAGGCCATCACCCGCTCGATCGCCGACCAGGCGCGCACCATCCGCATCCCGGTGCACATGATCGAGACGATCAACAAGATCGTGCGCACCTCGCGCCAGATGCTGAACGAGATCGGCCGCGAGCCGACCCCGGAAGAACTCGCCGAAAAGCTCGGCATGCCGCTGGAGAAGGTGCGCAAGGTTCTCAAGATCGCCAAGGAGCCGCTCTCGCTGGAAACCCCGGTGGGCGACGAGGAAGACTCACACCTCGGCGATTTCATCGAGGACAAGAACGCGGTGCTGCCGATCGACGCGGCGATCCAGTCGAACCTGCGCGAGACCACCACGCGCGTGCTCGCCTCGCTCACCCCGCGCGAGGAGCGCGTGCTGCGCATGCGCTTCGGCATCGGCATGAACACCGACCACACGCTGGAAGAAGTCGGCCAGCAGTTCTCGGTCACCCGCGAACGAATCCGTCAGATCGAGGCGAAGGCGCTGCGCAAGCTGAAGCATCCGAGCCGGTCGCGCAAATTGCGCTCGTTCCTTGATAACTAAGTTCAACAGTCAATATTGACTGTCATTGCCGGGCTTGACCCGGCAATCCATCGAAACAAAACGGCGGGCCGAAAGGTCCGCCGTTTTTGCCGTTCTGCGAAACCATTCGCGCGCCGCGCCGTTGTCACCTTGCAATCCTCACAGCGATGGAGACAGGCATGGCCGGACAACTCGATGGCAAACGCGTTCTCATTCTCTCGACCAACGGTTTCGAGCAATCGGAACTCGAAGTTCCGCGCGACAGGCTGACAGCCGCGGGCGCGCAGGTCGATATCGTCTCGCCGGAAAGCGGCGAGATCAAAGGCTGGGACAAGAAGGACTGGGGCCGCGCGGTCAAGGTGGACAAGCCGCTCTCGGGCGCGAAGGCCGACGATTACGACGCCATCGTGCTGCCCGGCGGGCAGATCAATCCTGATCTGTTGCGCGTCAACAAGGACGCGCTGGCGCTGATCAAGGCGTTTTACGATTCCGGCAAGACGGTCGCCGCCGTGTGCCATGCGCCGTGGCTGCTGATCGAGACCGGCATCGCCAAGGGCCGCAAGATGACGTCCTATAATTCAATCAAGACCGACGTGATCAATGCCGGCGCAAAGTGGGAAGACAGCGAAGTCGTCACCGATCAGGGCGTCATCACCTCGCGCAATCCGGGCGATCTCGAAGCGTTCTCGAAAAAGATCATCGAGGAAATTCGCGAAGGCAAGCACGAGCGCAAGGCGGCCTGACGGCCGCGGGGCCGGAGCGCGTGCCGCGCATGCGCTTCGGCATCGGCATGAACACCGATCCCACGATGATGGAAGTCGGCCAGCGGTTCTGCGCAAGCTACCTAAATAGCTGGGAGTTGCTGAGGCGTTTGTATTTGTCGAAGACGTTCATACAATTGCCTCGCGCGTTCGAGGCGGCCGCTCTCAGCCTTTTCAGGCTTACGTCGTGCAGTCTCTGCCCATGGATCAGGAAATCTCTCGTAAGCCAAGAAGGCAGCGGTCGCAGCTAGTTCAAGTTCCACGGCGTCTGCGTTCACCATTTCCTGTGCCAGCCGAGCCCGGGCAGGATGTGTAAAGGGATCAGGAGGAAGCTGGGTGCGAAAAGTTGAATACTGTCCCCCCCAGTTTGCAACGGACTCGTTCTCGACGATAAGCCGCAATGCAGCAGCATGCTGCGCGGCAGTGGCTAGCTGCTCCGAATACGGGCCGTAATGCTTGTAACGAAATAGGAAGCCCGCTCCGACTCCGGCAGCCTCAAGAAAAAAAGCGATTTTCTGGAGTTTGGTGCGTCCTACAATGTAGCCTCCTGCATCGCGAACGATTGCGGCGGCTTGATGCGCATCTATGCCGGCCATGCTGATATCCCCGCATCCATGATCTCTGTAATCTTCCTTTTCGCTTCGTCGTCTCCATCCGCATGATAAACGCGGAAAGCCTTATACACATTGAGTTTTGCAACGACACTTGATCGCTTTGAAAGGTCGGCCAAATGGTCGCCTTCTGTTCGAATGTTTATTTGATTAAGTGGCCCCTTAGCATTTTCAGTAAGTTCCTTGTATGGAGAGCGCTCAACCTCGTCGATGAGTATACGGGGCGAGGCATCAGGAAATTTAGCCGACCATTCATTGAGGCATTCAACTATCTTATCTCGAATGCCAGCACATACAGTGTCGGCTTCAGAAGATGAAGCAGCTGTATCATTTTTATCATGTGCGATTTTCGCGCGTACGTCGATGCATTTATATAATTTGCGATCTCGCATGCGCTCCGCGAACTTGCTAATCCACTCATCGTCGCAGCCGGCCATCATAGAGAGACCGCCCCATATAACTGTATCGTCAAGCGCAAGAGCGCACTCAATATCATCTGGTGCCTGTGCGAACTTCACGAGAGGATGAGTTTTAGGCAATCCAGTTTTTTGTACGGAACCATCCCTAATGAGTGCAATCGCGCGCGAAAGCAATTCAGTGTAGATTTTCTCAGCTCCTCGAGTGGCTTTATGGAAGTACACGGTCGGATAAAGCTGAAAAAGGCCTAAGACGTATGCCTCTGCAGCGAAAATTGCCTTTCGTCCTAAAACGAAAGTTTGGACGGGTTTAAGCCTCGTTGTATCGACGCTATATTCGACCTCACCTACTTCGAGATTTGCTATGAGCCATTCGAAGTCGATGCCTGCATGCTGAGTCCCTGTCATGAGGCGATCGCGCCGCATGTAGTCGAGCCGATCCGCGTCGAATTGGCTTGAAACAACGGCTGAGTATATCGTAGGCGTACCGCTACCGCTTACCATGTCGGCCACATCATTCGCGAAACCGCTGCCCATCTCGCGCAATTCTTTAGATACCTCGCTGTCGCGGATTAGTATGTCGCTTACAGCTTCGTGGTTCGCCATTTTGAGATTAAAGCGCTCGCCAATCTTCTCAAATGCATGACTGAACGGCCCATGCCCGAGATCATGAACAAGCGCTGCCGCGAGTGCTTGGTCGACTCGAGCGTCTTTTGCAGGTAGATATTTTTCAATCACTTTCATCAGCCGCCTAGCGGTGTGAAATACGCCAGCACTGTGAATCAGGCGTGAGTGCGTGGCGCCAGGATAAACGAAGTCTGAAAACCCAAGCTGTTTGATACGTCGGAGACGTTGAAACGGGCGAGTCTGGATGACGCGCCATAGAACGTTCTCCAATTGCGACCTCTCGACATCAAACTCGATGAGGTCATGCAACGGGTCGCGAATCCGCTGTTGTTTCGGCATTCGATCGAATCACCTTTACCACAGCAGATTTGTAACATAGAACAAAACAAGAACATGTCAATTTCTGTCTTATATCAAAGCGGAGCTTGGTAAATGAAACGTTGCGCATCAACCTAATGCTCTTTTCAGTGGGTATTAAATCCTATATCGTCTTGGGAGACGAGTGATTGGAGATCGTCATCGCTCGCTTGCCCAGATCCAGTTGCCTCCCACCCCAAACCCCGCTAAAACTCACTTTAGAACCATTCTAAATTGAGTTTTGACCATGTTTCAGGGCTTCGCCGCGCGGCGGCAGTTTAGCGATCTGTCCGAGGCCGAAGTGCTGGCGCTCGCCATCTCGTCGGAAGAGGACGATGCGCGCATCTACGCGACCTATGCCGAACAGTTGCGGTCGCAGTATCCGGCGACGGCGGCGATGTTCGACGAGATGGCGGCGGAGGAAGACGGCCATCGCCAGCTGCTGATCGACCGTTTCAAGAAGCGTTTCGGCCAGGTGATTCCGCTGATCCGGCGCGAGCATGTGGCGGGTTACTATTCGCGCCGGCCGATCTGGCTGGTGGAAAATCTTGGCCTCGAGCGCATCCGCGCCGAGGCCGAGCGGATGGAGGACGATGCCGCGAATTTCTACGTCCGCGCGGCGCAGGCCTCGACCGATCCCGACACGCGCAAGCTGCTCGGCGATCTCGCCGCCGCCGAGCGTCAGCACGAACATCGCGCAGAAGAGCTTCAGGTCACGACGCTGACGGGCGGCGCGCGCGACGAGGAGGACCACAAGGCGCGGCGTCAGTTCGTGCTGACATGGGTGCAGCCGGGCCTCGCGGGCCTGATGGACGGTTCGGTGTCGACGCTGGCGCCGATCTTCGCCACGGCCTTTGCGACGCAATCGACATCGACGACATTCACCGTCGGCCTTGCGGCGTCGGTGGGCGCCGGCATCTCGATGGGATTCACCGAAGCCGCGCATGACGATGGCGTCATCTCCGGGCGCGGATCGCCGCTGAAACGGGGCCTCGCGTCGGGGCTGATGACCACGGTGGGCGGTCTCGGCCACGCGCTGCCTTATCTGATCCCGCAGTTCTGGACCGCGACGGCGATCGCCGGAATCGTCGTGTTCTGCGAGCTGTGGGCGATCGCATGGATTCAGAACCGCTATATGGAAACGCCGTTCCTGCGCGCGGCGTTTCAGGTGGTGCTCGGCGGCGCGCTGGTTCTCGCCGCCGGCATTTTCATCGGCAACGCCTAATGGTTTCTAACATTCGCATCCCATTTCAGCAGGCATTCTTGCGAATGTTAGAATCGACGGCCCACTAGCAAATATGACCTGCTAGTGGAGTTCTGGATTTGACATTCGCTTTGCAGGCTTGCTGTTGGCAGCGTAGCGAATGTCAAATCCACTCCACGAGCGGCGTTTACTTCACACCGTCCACGAACCGCTTGAACGCCTCCGCGTAATCGGGGTGCCAGCGCGACAGCGGCGGCCGGTTCTCGGTGATGTCGCCGGCGGCCCAGAGGATGCGCTTTTCGTCGAGCGCGCGCGGCACGTCGTTGTCGGGGCAGAGAATGTAGAAATCGCCGCGCGCGAGACTCTCGATCATGAAGTCCACCGTCTGCTCCGCGGTCCACGCGCCCGCGGGCTTTTCCGTGCGCCCGCGCGAGGTGAGACCGGTGAATACGAAGCCGGGGATCAGCAGGTGCGCGCTGATCCGGCAATCGGGCGTGTTGCGCAGTTCGTGCTGCAATGCCTCGGTGAACGCCTTCACGCCGGCCTTCGCGACGTTGTAGGCCGGATCGCCCGGCGGTGTGGTGATGCCCTGTTTCGATCCGGTGTTGATGATCAGCCCCGGCCGCCTGCGCGCGATCATGCCGGGCGCGAACACCTGCGTGCCGTTGACGATGCCCCACAGGTTCACGCCGAGCACGCGCTGCCACGCATCGAGCGGTCCGAACATCGCGCTGCCCGGCTGGATGCCGGCATTGTTCATCAGCACGTCGGTGCCGCCGAACCGCCCGAGCACGGCGGCTTCAAGTTTTTCGATCTGGTCGCGATGGCTGACGTCGACCGCAAGCGACATGATGTTCTCGCTGCCGCCGGGCGCGACATAGGTCAGCAGCTCGGCCGCGCGCGACAGCCTGTCGGCGTCGTGATCGGCGATGCAGACTTTCAGGCCGAGCCTGGCGAAATGGTTTGCGGCGGCAAGGCCGATGCCGGAGGCGCCGCCGGTGATCACGGCGACGGAATTCGGAGCGAGGGCGGGATGGGACACGTGGCTTCTCCGGGATTTTTCGAGCACGGGCGAGATGAAACGGCGCGGCTTTTAATTTAGATTCGTTTGTGAGCGCGATTGTGTCGCGCGCCGCATATCGGCGCAGCAAATCTGTGTGAAGCGTAGCAGAGCGCGCGCATCTTGGATAATGTCGGATCGTTGTCATCAATGCGGTAGCCCGATGCCTGTCCTGCGCCTGCTTCTGATCTCGCTTCTTGCCCTCATGCCAGTTTCAGCCCGCGCGGCCAGCCAGCCGATCGACACCGCGCCGCGCATTGCGCTGTTCTCCGCCTTCGAGCCGGAATGGAAGGCGCTGCTGGCGATTGTCGAGCAGCCGGTCTCGCACAGGGAAAAGGGCGTCGATTTCGTCACCGGCCGTGTCGAGGGCCACGACGTCGTGCTGGTGCTGTCCGGCGTCTCGATGGTGAACGCGGCGATGACGGCGCAGATGGCGATCGATCGCTTCAATCTGCGCTCCATCCTGTTTTCCGGCATCGCGGGCGGGGTCGATCCCTCGCTCAACATCGGCGACGTGGTGGTCTCCGAGCGCTGGGGCCAGTATCTCGAAACCATTCTCGCGCGTGAGACCCCGCAGGGCTTTCAACTGCCGTCGTGGTCGAAGCAGGAGTTTCCCAATTACGGGATGATCTTCGCGCGCGGCGTGCGGGTGCCGCGCGACGGCGTGGACAAGCCCCAGCGGCAGTTCTGGATTCCGGTGGATGCGAATCTGTTCGAGATCGCGCATACCTCCACATCAGGCGTCGAACTCAAGCGTTGCATCGAGGCGGCGTGTCTGGTGCATCCGCCCAAGGTGGTGGTGGGCGGCAACGGCGTGTCCGGCACCGCCTTCGTCGATAACGCCGCATTCCGGACCTGGGCGTTCGACACCTTCAAGGCGCAGGTGCTGGACATGGAAAGCGCCGCGGTCGCCCATGTGGCGATCACCAACGCGGTGCCGTTCCTCGCGTTCCGCTCGCTGTCGGACCTCGCCGGCGGCGGCGCTGGCGAGAACGAGATGCAGACCTTCGAGAAGCTGGCGTCGGAAAATTCCGTCGCGGTGCTGCGGGCGTTTTTGAAGGGGATGCCGAAGTAAGGGGTGGACGTCCGCCGGTCGTTAAAAAGCAATCAAACTCAGGCGCGGCGGGCCGGGACAAGTCCGGCCATGATGTGTAGACTCGCGGCCATATTGAAACGGAGTTCATGATGTTCAGACTTCGCCTCGCCGTTATTGCCGCCGCGCTCTCCCTCACAGCACCCGCACATGCCGCCCGCTGTGGCGGCGATTTTCAGACCTTCGTCGGGGCGATGTCGCAGGAGGCGGCCGCGGCGGGGATTTCGCAGAGCGTTATTTCTCAGGCGTTCGCGGGCGTGACGCAGGACCCGGCGGTGCTGTCGTTCGATCGCCGCCAGCGCGGGACCTTCAACAAGTCGTTCGAGCAATATGTTTCGACCCGTGTGGGACCGGGGCGAATCAACACCGGCAAGGCGATGCTGCAGCGTCATGCCGCGCTGCTGTCGCGCATTCAGCAGCGTTTCGGCGTGCCGCCGGAGATTGTGGTCGCGATCTGGGGCCTAGAATCGGATTTCGGCAAGGGCGACATCGGCAAGATGCCGGTGATCCGCACGCTCACCACCATGGCGCATGATTGCCGCCGCACCGAACTGTTTCAGGGCGAACTGCTGGCGGCGCTGAAGATCGTCCAGCGCGGCGATCTGCCGCTGCGTGATCTGATCGGCGCCTATGCCGGCGAGCTCGGCCAGACCCAGTTCCTGCCGTCGTCCTATATCAAGTACGGCGTCGACTTCGACGGCAACGGCCATGTCGATCTGCGTCACAGCATTCCGGACGTTCTGGCCTCGACGGCGAACCTGCTCAAGACCGCGGGCTTCCGCGGCGGCGCCGACTATCACGAAGGCTCCGCGAATTTCGAGGCGATGCGCGAGTGGAACAGGGCGACGATCTATCGCAAGACCATCGCCTATTTCGCCGACCGCCTCGCGGGGCGGTGACCGCTGCTGTCTAGAACCCGCAGGATGTGCTGACTTTCAGCGTGAACTGGTCGATCTCGAACGCATGCTCGAGATCCTGCCCGAACAGGCCGAGCCACTTGTCCTGCGCGCGATAGGCAAGTTGTTCGCGCGCCGCCGGGCACTCGTATTTCATGCCGCCGATATTCTGAAGGTGATGCACCATTTCGTGCACCAGCACCGACAGATCCGCGGCCGTGCTGCCGGTCCATGACAAGGGGAGATAGATGGTGCGGCTGCTGTCGTCATAGATGGCGACGGTGTCGCGCGGATCTGACACAGGCGGCATGGCATCGATGTCGTGGCTCCGCTCCACGCGGAAGGCCTGATAGCGGATGGCCATGATCCTGGCCTGGGAGACGAGTTCGACTTTCGGCGGCTCGTTCAGGGGCGGGAGGTTGAAGTTGGCGGAAAGCCAGAGCGCGATGGCGGTCAACAGGGCTGTCATATCCGTGGCTCCTGTCAGGGGTAGCGACGGGCGCAGACTATGTCCTGTTTCGGTGCTTCTCTGTGGCACGCTTCACGCGCGCACGTCATCCTTACGGGGGACCTGCAGTTCCGGATGCGGTAGCTCCAAAAGAAAAAGAGCAGCACGAATGCTGCCCTTCCTGTTCGGTCCGCGGCGCTCACATCGTCTTGGCGTAGGCGACAAGCTGATCGAGCGCCGTGCCCCAGCCCGAGTGGAAGCCCATCTCCTCGTGGGTCTTGCGGCCGGCTTCATCCTTGTGAATCGCACAGGCGATATATTTGGAGCCGCCCTTGGCCGGCTCCATCAGGACGACGCCGGTGAAAAATCCGTCGTCGCGCGGGCGGAAGCCCGGCAGCAGCGCGTCGGTGAAGACCAGCTTGCGGTGATGCACGACCTCGAGACAGCAGCCGATGTTGTTCATGTCCTGCCCTTCGGGTGAACGCATCACGGTGCGGAAAATGCCGCCGGGGCGCAGGTCGATTTCGCAGTCCACCGTCTTCCACGGGGCGGGCGTGAACCACTGCATCAGGTGCTTGGGTTCGGTCCATGCTTTCCAGACCAGTTCGACGGGCACATCGATGTTGCGTTCGAGGATCAGGTCGAGCTTGGGGTCGATAGGGTACGCTGTCACTTTCGGTTCTCCGTGGCGTTGAGGTGTCTCAGGTAGTCATCGAGCTGGTCGAGCCTTTTGGTCCAGAGCGTGCGCTGCGCGCCGAGCCAGTCCTGCGCCTCTTCGAGCGGTTTTGGCTTGAGCTGGCAGGTCCGTACCCGGCCGACTTTTTTCGATCTCACGAGGCCGCATTCTTCCAGCACCTTGAGATGCTGGAGAAATGTCGGCAGCGCCATGCTGAACGGCTGCGCGAGATCGCTGACGGTGGCAGGGCCGGATGTCAGTTTTGCCAGCACCGCGCGCCGGGTCGGATCGGCGAGCGCGTGAAACGTGTCGTTGAGGCGATCTTGTTGGTTAGTCATATTGCTAACTATAGGGATGTGAAAAGTTAGGTCAATGCCTAAGTGTTGCGGCGCGTGGTCGCAGCCGGAGGCGTGCAGCGTTCGAGGAAATCCGTTGGAAAGAAGGACGGCGCGAGGGCCGCCCTTGCGCTGTCAGTTCGAGGGCGGCGGTGCGACCACCAGCGCCACGATCCGCCGCACCAGCGGCAGCACCGCGAGCAGGGTCGGGAATGCCACCACCCATGAGATCGCCCATGCTGCGGGCCAGGTGGCGAGGAATTCCTGTGTGAAGCCGAGACTCTTTAGCGTCGAAATGGCAGAGACGACGAAGGTCATCAGCACCGACAGCACCAGCGGCATGACGATGGATGCATAGCGCGCGGGCAATTTGCCGCGGCGTTGCGGTCGGGAAAGCGTTTTCATCAGATCACTCTTTGGAAGCGGCCGGCCGATCGCGGAACACGGCGATGACGGTAAGACAGGCGTCCTGCGGGTCATGGCATCCCTCCGGGCCGGTCGGCCTCAGTTGAATGCGTTGCCTGACGTGAGACGCTTACGGCGCGATGAGCACGCGGCTGTCTTATCGGGATCGGTTGGAGGGTTCAAGTGCCGCCGGGGGGCGGGAAATCTCTGGAAGAGAGAGGTGCCGGGCGCCGATGCGCGGGCCTTGGGTCTGGCGGATGAGTTGACAAGCCGCCTGAACCGGCAGCTCGGGCGAAGCGACTCCGCCCGAGCCACTTCAAATTAATAAAACTACTTCTTCTTGGCCTTCTTGGCCTTCTTCACTGTCTTCTTCGCTGCCTTCTTCGCCTTCTTGGCTTTCTTCGCCATGGCATCCTCATGGGTTCGAGTTGACGTCAACGTCACGAGGCATGCTCGGCGATAGGCCAGTGCGCAGCCTCAATTCCGATCCGAACCGATTCGCTGAAATTTGTCGCCTGTTTTTCAACAATGTGCCGACTTGGTGACATCGCCCGCGCTTTTTCCTGTGGATGACAGTCCGGCGTGCAGGGTTAACAACAAGCAAAGCCTTTCGTTTTGCTTTCGCGATTGCCTGTGCGTGTGCCTGATCGGCTTTCGTTTGGGCGCGCGTCCTCGTTCTTCATCAATTCACAACCACGGCGCGGTTTTACCCGATCAGGTCAGACTCCGTTAAGGCCGCCCCTGCAAGGATGCATCCGGCTTCGGGGGAGGCGGATCCTGCACTTGCGGGATTGAGGAGCAGGTTCATGCATCGGGCGGCTATCGATCAGAGAGACAGGGCACAAGACGCGGGTCACCGCGCACCCTGGGCCTGCTCATGCTGAGCGTCCCGACACTCTGGATCGTTTTCATCGTCAACTTCGTCGCCATCGGGACGGTGTGGGTCTACGTCGTCCGCAGCTATCCCAATCTCGAGGCCGCGCGGTTCTGGACCGGCGGCGCGCTGGTCGCCGCGCTCGGCGCCGCCGTGGCAATGACCCGCAGCTTCATCGATCCGGAAGCCAAGACGCTGCTTCTCATTCCGCTGCTGGCCGGCGGCTCGATCCTGATTCTGGCGATCTGTCTGGCCTCTATGGGCATCCGGCGCTTCTACGGCGTTCCGGTGTCGTGGCGTTTCACGTTTGCAATGGTCGGGATCAATTTCTTCGGCCTGGCGTACTTCATCTGGCAGGACAACATGGCGATGCGCATCGTGATCTACTCGGCCTGTCAGGCCGTGCCGATCGCGACAACGCTGCCGCTGTTGTTGTCCCGCAAGAACGGCACCATTCATCCCGGCGCACGGATGTCCGGCTACATCGCGATCCTGATGATCGGGGTGTATGTCGCGCGCTCCATCGCGGCGCTGCTGCATGTCGGCGGTCCCATCTCGCTGATCGACTTCAACCAGTTTCAGGCGGTGCTGATCCTGGGGCTGGTGTTCCTCTCGATGATGTGGAATTTCGGCTTCCTGCTGATGGCGATCGACCGGCTGCGCGCCGAAGTCGCGGATCTGGCGCTGTTCGACGATCTCACCGGCGCCGCCAACCGCCGCCAGCTGCTGGCGCGGCTCGACGAGGAATGCGCACGCTCCGGCCGCAGCGGCGAGGTGTTCGCGCTGCTGATGATCGATCTCGACGGCTTCAAGGACATCAACGACGGCCATGGCCATGCCGCCGGCGACGAATGCCTGCGGCTGTTCACCCGCGCCGCATGCAGCCGGCTGCGCACCGGCGATCTGCTGGCCCGGATGGGCGGCGACGAATTCTGCGTGGTGCTGCCTGCAACCACGCTGCGCGAGGGGGCGATGGTCGCCCGCCATGTGCTGGAAGCCTGCCAGGGCGAGACGGTGCAGTGGAACGGCGCGCCGCTGGCGCTGTCCGCGTCGATCGGCGTCGCGCAGTGGCGGCCCGAGATCGGATTGCAGGCCGAACGTCTCCTGGCCGCAGCCGACCGGGCGCTCTATACCGCCAAGAAGGACGGCAAGAACGGCTATGCGGTGTTCGACGCAACGCCGCTCGAGGCCGAGCCTGCACTGCGCAAGTCGGCCTGATCCGCTCCCAGCCTCTCAAGCATCGTTGATGCCTCACGCGGCATCTTTTCCGGCGCGCCTCGTCGCAAGCTGTTAGGCTGATCGCGTCGCCCGCGAAGTGGATCGCCCCTTTGCGGCCGGACGGCAACAGGAGGGACGCGATGGCCAAAGGCAAGGACAAGGGCAACAAGGAAAAGAAAAAGCCGAAGGCGGACAAGAACACGCCGAAGGGCGCCGGCTCGAGTTATCAGCAGAGCAAGGGCGGCAAGAAGTAGCGCATGACCGGGCGCATGACTGTTGAGACAAGCGGGCAGCATTGATCGCGCCGGGCCGGAAGGTCCGGCGTTTTTCTAGACGGCAACTCTGCCGGACAGCCACTCAGTTCAGAGAGGAATGTCATGACGCTGCCGGGATTTTTCGACGGGACCGGAATGCCGGATCCGGGCTGGTGGGAGGCGCTGTGGCCGGACCCTGCCCGCGTGCTCGAACGGGTGGGACTTCGGCCCGGAATGGATGTCATCGACCTCTGCTCGGGCGACGGCTGGTTCACCCTGAAAATCGCGCAGCTCGCGCGCCACGTCACCTCGATCGATCTCGATCAGCAACTCCTGGATACGGCGCGCGTGCGCCTCAAAGAGAGCGGTGCGGCGAATTGCAGCTTCCTTGCCGGCGATGCCTACGACATCGCGGCACTGGTCCCGTCGAAGGCCGACTTCGTCTTTCTCGCCAACGCGTTTCACGGCGTGCCGGACCCGACGCGGCTGGCCCGCGCCGTCCGTGACACGCTTGCGCCGGGCGGCCAGTTTGCCATTGTGAACTGGCACGCGCGGCCGCGCGAGGAGACGACCGTTCTGGGTGAGCCGCGCGGACCGGCAACCGAACTCAGGCTGACGCCGCAGCAGACCATTCAGTCCGTCGAAGCCGCCGGGCTGAAACTCGTGAAGATGGTCGAACTGCCGTCCTATCACTATGGCGCCGTGTTCGCGTGAAGCGGCGTTATCAATCGAACCAGTCGGCGCGGTCGCCCGAAAACTTCCCGGGTCCGTTGGTCACCGCCTTGAACATCTCGCAGAGTTCGTACTCCAGAAATTCGTTGGCGAGGATCAGCGCGCGGATCGTTGAGCGCATGTCGCCGCCGCAGGCCGCGATGGCTTGATCGGCGGCAGCATCCAGCCGCTCGGATTCCGGCAGCGGGCCGGAGGCGAGTCTGTCCAACATGACGATGGTCCGTATTGATGAGTGGCGCGCATGTTCTCTTTTTGTTCTCGCGCCGTCAAGCAAACAATTTGCTGATCCAACACTTGTGTCGCGGCACAATGAACGCGTGATCACCTGCATCGGCGCGCGCGAGACGTCCGCGAAAATGCCCGCGCAAAAAAGCCCGGAGCAAGCTCCGGGCTTTTCGCATTCATGCGTTCGCCGTTACCAGGGATTGTACGGATTCATGTCCACCGGATTCGGATCGTTGCGGTGGTTATGCTGATAGGCGCGGGCGCGGTAATAGCCCGGTCCGTAAACCGGCTCGGCGTAAACAGGCCCGCCATACGCATATCCCGGTTCGCTGTAATAGACCGGTCCGCCGCCGTAATAAGCGGGACCGCCATAGTAGTTGTACGAGTTGGCGGCTGCGGCGCCGGCCACAAGCGCACCGGCGGCAATGCCGAGACCGATTGCGGCGGCGTTACGTCCGCCGCGGGCTTCGGCGGCGGGAGCGGACATCACGGCGACGGTGGCGACCGTGGCCAGTGCAACTGCAATCTTTTTCATGATCTCAATCCTTTCGTGACCACGCCATCAACCGGCCAGCCTTGGGAAAGTTCCATGCGCGGCGGCGGCAAGATGCCGGAAACAAGATGAACGGCGGTGGAACGAAATCCGCGCAGGCGGGCGCGGAGGTTAGTCGCAAATTCTTCGCGGGTGCCTGAAAGGAAAAAGCCCGGAGGTTCGCTCCGGGCTCTTTCATCAGTAGTAGTGATAGTATCTGGGCCGGTAATAGCGCGGCCCGTAATAGTAACGCGGCCCGCCGTAATAGACATAAGGCCCCGGTCCATAGACATAACGCGGGCCGTAATAGCCGTAGCCCGGTCCGTAGCCATAAGGTCCGTACGCGCCATAGGCGGCTCCGGCTGCGAGTGCACCGGCGGCAATGCCGAACCCGATGCCCGGTCCCCAGCCCCAGCCTCCGCCGCGATAGTAGCGGGCTTCGGCGGGAGCGGCGGCCAGCGTGGCACCCAGAGTGGCGACGGTCGCAAGAATGACTGCTGCTTTTCTCATGGTTCCGATCCCTTGTTGTCGCAGGTAGGTCAACGCGCGCGCCGGTAATTTGGTTGCCGGAAAAATGCGTGCTCGCGCGGAACAAAACCGCCGCCACTGTTTTGTCTTTTTTTACGGGGCAACCAAGGGCTCGCTCAATGAAGCTCATCGAGAAGATCGCGGAAGACCGCCCGCTGCGCTATGCGTTCGCCGGGCTGGCGGTTCTGCTCATGTTCGGCATGGTGATGAACTAGCGCGCGGCTTCCGCGTTAATGGTCGTCGGGATGCCGCCGGGACCACGTCTGCGCGGCGCGTCGAAGGAGCGAACCATGTCCTATGCGCTGTTTGTGGAAGACGTTCAGGTCAGCCGCGCGCTGCCGACCAGGAACGATGTCTGGCACTATGCCGACGTTGCCGGCCTCGTGGTCGATGCGCTGATTGAGGACGAGACCGGCACGCCCGAACGCGTGCTCGAGCAGGGCTACAGCATCCGTCAGGCCGAGCCGGATCAGGCCGAGAAGGAAGAAGCCACGCCGCTGCCGGGGCTGAAAAAGCCGAAACGCGTGGCTTGAAAAAGCGCGTGGCTTGAAATCCGCGTGGCTTGGAGCGCCTATCGGGGCCGGCGCCGGTTCGCGCACATTCACGAATTCCATGCCCCCAATCCCATGTCTTTAATTTCTTGTCTTTCCGCATGCCGTGATGATCGGCGCATGGCGATCCGTGGCGCGGGTGTGTAGGCTGCCCGGGTTTGAAATTCCGGGGCGGGCACCCATGATCCTTTTGACATGACGTTTCTGATCGTCGCTCTGTGGAGCATCATCGGCATGGCCGCCGGATCGGTGATCTTCGGCGAACTCGGCCCGCTGTTCGGCTTCCGCCATATGGAAGGCTCATCCGCCATCTTCGGCGTGTTTGTGGGCGCGCCGCTCGGGCTGATTGGCGGCGGGTTGTTCGGCTATCGGGTGTCGAAGGGCTACGGCGAGGACATCGCAAAGCGCAAACGTTTCTTTCTCATTACGCTCGGCGGCATCGCGGCGCTGATCGCGGGCGGTGTCATCTTCGAGATGATCCGCACCAGCGACTATATCGACACCAGCAACCAGAGCGCGATGTGGCTCAATGCGCAGATTCGCCTGCCGCCGGGCGTCGCCGCGCCGGATAAGAGCAAAAAGATCGTGATGGAGCTGCGCAGCGACAAGGAAACGCGCAAGTCGTCGCCCTACAGCGAGCCGGACTGGAAGCTCACGGACGGCCGCATGCAGGCCTATTCGAGCGTCGAGATTTATCGCGCCACCGACAACCGCACGCTGGCGGTGACCATCGGCGACGGCCCGACGTATCTGTTCAAGCTGAAAGTCCCCGCGCGCCCGAAGATCTATTCATACGAAGGCGACTGGCAGAAGCCCGATGCTGTCGAAGGCGCGGCCAGCGGCGCAGGCGAGGGGATGGAGATCAAGGTGGCGATGTAAGGGGCGATGCGGCAGTCACGACGCAGAGTCGCTCATCGCGAGTGGCCGGCCTGCGGGCTTCGAAGACGACACGGCGCTCGCAGGCATGTCGGGCAGAAACTCAAACCCCATCTGTCCGCCCTGACTCCAGATCAATCGCGACCGCCGCCGGACCGTTCCGTTCGGTGTCAGAACCAGAAAGCAGTTTTTTGAGTCGATCCGCGGATCAAGGGCCCCCGAGATAGACACCCTTGCGCCCGTAGCTGAGATATCCAGAACGAGGCAGGCCGTGGAGCGCGTGCCGTCGCTTGCAACGATCCGCGACTTGAAGGCGTGGCGAAACGTCACCCGGGGCTTTGCTCTCTGTTCCTTGCTCATCGTGTCCACCACATCATCTGTTCGGGTGTCAGCCGCGACGACAGATGCAGCGCGATGAATCGCGCAAGCACGACCTTGCACCAGAAGGCGCGATGTTCATCCAACGCGCGATCCGGCATGTCCGCGGAAATGCCGGTGTATGCCGGTTCGATATCGTCCAGAGCCTCGCGCAGGGTGTTGCTGGCCCGGGTCATGGCGACCGTAAGCCGCCGGTCGAGCGACTCGATCCGGTGAAGCGGGTCGTCGGCGTGAAGCGAGCTGCGATGGGCGGGTGTTTCCGGGAGATGTGTTGTCAATGCGGGGCTTCTTCGGGCTGGCGGAGCAACAGGTGCGATTTGTTCGAGCGATTGGCGAATGCTAACTTGGCCTATGTTTTAGGCGTGATTCGCGAATGGTGCTTTAATCCCGTCAGTGAAAGTGCTGCTCATGTCGCGTGCGCTTTATGAGTGGTGAGTGCATTTTTTGAGTAGTTGTCCACCTCTGTTGCCTCGAACGAGAGCCTCCAAATGTCCATCGCTGGACAGATCAGTCTCCTTCAAAAATTTCCCGTTGTGTCGACGCGCAATCCGGAGGAGATGGCGCATACTCTGAAGACGGTTTACGGAGCCGTTCGCTTCGATCTGATCACGAAGACGAACTTTGAGGCGCGCGCAAATTTCGTTCAGTTGCCGACGGTTTCGCTGGGCTTCTGTGCCTATGGCTCCGAAGTCGCGGTCGATTTTCCGGAAGCTGAATATGCCAGGCAGCAGATTTCACTGAGAGGCACAGCGCTGACATCGATCGGCGGCAAGGCTGTCGAGACGGACGGCGGAAAATCCTGCATCACATCGCCGGGGCAATCGGCGACGCTTGTGTTCGGCGAAGGTTATGAACAATTCGTCCTGCGCATCAGCAAACAGGGCATGATTCAGAAACTGCGGGCCATTCTTGGTGCGGAGCCGGCCGGAGCGCTTCGGTTCGAGGAAACGTCAGCGCGAGCCTCGCCCGATACACAAAACCTGCTGAGCGCGGTGTCCTTTCTGGCGCAGCAACTGGACTCCACCTCAGCGGAATTGTCGCCTCTTGTGCAGCATGAACTCGAACAGGTCGTTGTGGTCGCGTTCCTGTGTGCGAACCGCCACACGTTCAGTCATTTGCTCGAGCGCGGGGCAAAGGATGCCGCCCCGTGGACCGTTCGTCAGGTTGAAGCCTATATCGAGGCCAACTGGGATCAGCCTGTCCGCATCGAGGATCTGTCTGCGATGACGGGTGTCGGAGCGCGCGCGATTTTTGCCGCCTTCAGCCGGAGCCGCGGCTACACGCCGATGGCGTTTGCGAAATCGGTGCGGCTGAAGCACGCGCGCGCTCAACTCTCGCGTCCCGACGAGCATACATCGGTGACGGCTGTCGCATTCAGGTGCGGCTTCTCGAACCTCGGTCATTTCGCGCGGGACTACGGCAAGGCCTTTGGCGAGCGCCCCTCCGAGACGCTTCTCCGGTCGCGGCGGTCGCAACAGTAATCCGCGGCATGGGAGCATGCCGGGATCTGCCGCGCTGCCGACAACCGCACGCTGGCGGTAACCATCGGCGACGGCCCGACTCATCTGTTCAAGCTGAAAGCGGCCGCGCGACCGAAGATCTATTCATACGAGGGCGACTGGCAGAAGCCCGATGGCGTCGAGGGTGCAGCCCACGGAGTCGGGGAGGGGATGGAGATCAAGGTGGGCGATGTGCGGGGGTGGCAGCTTGTACTGCGTAGACGTGCTGACAAAAAAGCAAAAGCTCCTCGTGAGCTTGGCGACGATTAAAGCGTAAAGAGTTGGAGCGTACAATTTCAAAGGTTGAAGCATCTTGCCGATCAAAGGGAACGATAGCGTTGGCAAACACACAAACGGAATGGCTGACTCGGCTAACGGACAATGCAGTAGATTTTCTGAATCGCGCGATCGACGATTTCAGAGATAAACCAAAGTATTCAATCGTTAATTTCTATACAGCTGTAGAATTATTTTTGAAGGCGCGACTTTTGCATGAGCATTGGTCCTTGATTGTAGTCAAAGGACCCGACCGTCAGAAATTCGAGACGGGAGATTTTCAGTCGGTATCATTCGATGACGCCTGCGCACGACTTCAAAACATTGTTCAAAGCCCTGTTCCTGACGGAGCGCGCAAGAACTTTGACGCGATCCGTAAGCACCGTAATAAGATGGTCCACTTCTTTCACGAGGATGATGATCTTACCGGTCCAAAAATGGCAGCCATCGCGGGAGAGCAATTGCGCGCTTGGTACGATCTTCACAAGTTGCTGACGGAGCATTGGGCGCCGGTTTTTGCAAATCACGCCGAGCAGTTCTCATCAATTGAGAAAAGGCTGACGGGCCACCGAGAATTTTTGCAAGCGCGGTTTGACGATCTGAAGCCTGCGATAGAGACGGAAATTAGAAAAGGTGTGCAGTTCCGTAGGTGTGGCTCGTGCGGGTTTAAGGCTGCGCGCGCCAACTCAGTCTTAAGTTCTCTTTTCGAATCGGAGTGTCTGATTTGTCGATATAGAGACAAGTGGTTCGACTATGAGTGCTCTGATTGCAGCGCAGTTGGTACACTACGCGAGGGCGGAGATTTTGTCTGTCGCAAATGCGGGGCAGAAGATAATCAACACGCTATTTTTGATCGTATAAATCAGTTTGTTGTTACTTCCGACAACTATTTTGAAGCTCCGGTACCCGCGAATTGCTCAGAGTGTGATGGCTATCATTCGGTCGCTGAATACGAAGATAAATTCTTGTGTGTGGTCTGCCTCTCGGTCTCCGATGAGGTAAATGCGTGTGGGTGGTGTGGCGCGTTTGGCAATGGCGATATGGAGGATAGCAACATGGCTGGATGCACTGTTTGCGAAGGGAGCGTCGGACATCATATGAGTAAGGATGACTAGATTAGCGCTGGAGTATACCTTTCGTGTCGACTTAACGATCAACAATCAATCGTTGGGCGAGCAAAGGGTGACTTTAGGAAAGAAATCCTTGACATTCCTTTCCGCCTCATCCATCCTCACCTCATCCCGCCTCACTTGAGGGGCGTTGCCAGGGACGCTTGATAGCGCGGGGCGGGATGCGGCGCCTGCGCGCGCGAGAAGGGACGTCCTTCTCCGCTCCCGGGAGGCCTCGGGTCACCGTCCGGGCTCACTATGGGGCTCTGCCGTTCGCCGGCTGGACGCGGTGAGGACGAAGGCGGCGAAAGCCGGCCGGATCAGGGGTCGAGTTTCTCCCCCATCCTCACCCGGAAGTGCGGTCCCGAGGACAGAAATCGCCGCGGCGGAGCGTCGAAAGGCGTTTCGCGGCCAGCCTCTCGTGGCGACACGATGCCGGCCGCGCACTTGAATTGAAGGCGCGTCTTTCGGCGCTCCTCCTCCCTCTCTTCTTAGAGAGGCGCACGGTCTGACGACATCGCTGATCGGACATCCGCGTTTTCGCGCGGGAAAACGCTCACGCGTGCCCGCAAGCACATCTGCTCACAGGAAAGGGACCCCCATGCAAAAGACGAGACCCCAGACGGCAAAAGGGACGACGAACGAGGACGGCGACGCGCAGGAGGCGTTTCCCGAATTCTCCGACGAGACGCGCGCCTATCTTCTGTCCGACGCTGGCATCGAAAACATGATGCGCAAGCTGTCGGATGCTTGCGAGAACTGGCTCGACTGTCCCGTGAAGCGTTGCCGCCGCGCGCGGCGCTGCCAGGGCCCCGACATGGTGTGCCAGCTCAAGGAGCCGAGCCGCACCGCGCCGCCGGAGGAGCTTGCGCGCGTCAACGCGCGGATGCGGGAGATCGTTTTGCAGCGGCTGGAGCGGATCGGTGTCTGGTGAACGCGGCGGCACGATGCGCGCGGCTCGCACCGCTCGCGCGAAACGCTCACGGCGCAGTGATGAAGGCCGGGCCGGGAACTGTGAGCTGCCTCACACACGCTCACTTGCGGTCATGGGTAAATGCGAGGTGCGGGCTGAGCGAGACAGGGGCCGATTTCAGGACCGGAGATTTTCAGGAGAAGGAACAGCACCATGTCGACGGCCATCGAACGGGAGCAGGGCTCCCTCACGGCATTTGCCAACTTTATCGGACGGACACTGGCGCTGTGTTACGGCGGCGTGTCCTACCTGATTTTCTTCGGCACGTTTCTCTATGCCATCGGTTTCGTCTCGGGCCTCATGGTGCCGAAGACGGTCGACACCGGCGCCGAGACCTCGGTGCTGAACGCGGTCTGCATCAATCTCGCGCTGCTGACCCTGTTCGCCGTCCAGCACAGCGGCATGGCGCGGCAGGGCTTCAAGCGGCTGTTCGCGCGGTTCGCCTCGCCCGCGATCGAGCGCAGCACCTATGTGCTGCTGGCGAGCCTCGCGCTGGCGCTGCTGTTCTGGCAGTGGCGGCCGATCCCGGCCATCGTCTGGGACATCGAGAGCCCGCTGCTGGCCAACCTCGCCATAGGCGGCATGGGGCTCGGCTGGCTGATCGTTCTCTACAGCTCGTTCCTGATCAGCCACTTCGAGCTGTTCGGCCTGACGCAGGTGGTCAGCCACTTCGCCGGACGCGTGGTCGCGCCGATGACGTTCAAGACGCCGGGCCTCTATCGGCTGATCCGGCATCCGATCTATCTCGGCTTCCTCATTGCGTTCTGGTCGACGCCGACCATGACGGCGGGACATCTGCTGTTCGCCGCGGTGACGACGGCCTATATCTTCGTCGGCATCTATCTCGAAGAGCGCGATCTGGTTGCCCTGTTCGGCGACGACTACCGCCGCTATCGCGCACGCGTGGCGATGCTGATTCCCGGCATCAGATAGCGACCATCGGGCACGGGGGGCCGCAAGCCTCCGCGGGCCGCAATGCCGCTCACGTCTCCGTGATCCCGCTTTTTCCAAAGTGCACCGACACGGAAAGAGGAGTTTTGAGCTATGTCATACAGGTGCACAGGCAGCCGCGGTTAAATTCGAGCATCAGGTTTTGCATCAGGCCCGCCACTCGGAGGATTCAATGTCACGCAACGATCGCGCTGCCCCGCCGCTGGGTCTGGCCAGGATTCTGCGAGCCGGACTGGATGTTCAACGGCGGCGCGCGCAGGCCTTTTCAAGGCTTGAGGTCTTCCGTGCCACCGACAAGCGTTCCGGCCGTGACGACCGGCTGCGCCCCTGCCTGCCTGCGCAGACGGACAGCTCCCGCACGTCGGAAGATTAATTTGTGTGGCTGTGAGGAAGCCCGTTGGTTCGCGCGTCACAGCCGCGAAAAGGAGCCGCCTGGTTTGGCGGCTTCTTTCTTGGCTGAACGGATGCGGTAGATCATCCCGCAGCTGGGCATCTGGCGCGCCGCGCCGATGCGACATTTCGCCGGGTTACGGTTCGGTCACGCAACTTGCGCCGCAATCGGGCGTTCCTATGTAGGGCTGCTGTCCGTGCGTAGACCGCGCGGGTGTGTGCTAAACGAGGTGCCAGCAACCATGACGAGCGCCAGAATGACCGACGACATCTTCATAGACCGGACCGCGAAGCCCCGCACCGGCGGCAAGCGGCGGCCGCCGATCATCGATCAGGATGGCAACGAGGTGCATTCCGGCGGCTTCGGTGCCTCGGGGCCGTTCGGTGCTGGCGGATTCGATTTTCAGGGCGCGGATTTCCAGAACATCTCCGGCGCGCTCGGCGGAATTTCGTTCGGCCCGCTCACGCGCGAGCAGCGCTTTGCGCGCATCGAGGCCCTGTCGAAACTGCTTGATGTCGCGTTCGTCGTACCGGGCACCAAGATCCGCTACGGCATCGACGGCCTGATCGGCCTCGTGCCGGTGGTCGGCGATATTCTCACGACGGCGATTTCGCTGTGGATCGTGCGCGAGGCGCGTGCACTCGGCGCGCCGAAATATCTGGTGGCGCGGATGCTGGGCAATGTGGCGCTGGATGGCGTGGTGGGCCTGGTGCCGTTCGCCGGCGACGCATTCGACGTCATGTTCCGCGCCAACATGCGCAACATGCGGATCCTCAAGCGCTGGATGGACAAGCAGCCGCGCGGCGCATGATCCCGAAAAGTGGGAACCGGTTTTCGGATCGGATCATGCGCAGAAAAAAGCCTGAGCCCGGAACGGACGCGAGGGACGATCAGCCGGTCGCGGTCTGCTTCTCGTCTTCCGGTGCAGCCACCGGCTCCGGCCGGTTGCGCGCGAGCGGGAACGCTTCGCTTTCATACAGCGTGCGGATGCCGCTCTGGTCGAAACGGGCTTCGTCCACCTGGAGGTACGCCCCGTTCAGCGAGTCTGCGGGAAGCTGTTCGATCGCGAACTGCACGGCCTCGGCTGCGGTCGGGAACCGGCGGTACGCAAAGCCTGCGCGCTTTTTCTTGCGGATCGCCGCAGGAAAGAGTTCGGCTTCGGTGTTGTAATTGAACGCAGCCATGGTCTCGGCCTTCTCGATTTGGGATTCGATGGAAACGGACGGCCGGAGGCGGGTCCAGAGGAGAGCCGCGCGGCCAGAAGTCATTCATTCCAGAAGAAACTCTAATATAGGCCTTTTTTCGCCAATTGCGACCCGTCATGAGGCCTATGATGAATGGCATGGCGGGCCCGCGGGCGGGCCGAATAAGCGCTTGAATTTCAATGCATTAGGGAGCGCCAAAACCCGCGTTACGGCGGGTCCGGCTTCGCATGGCGGCCTGAGTGTTTTGCAGGGCGCGATTTTCCCGGATTTTCCCCGGCGCAAGCCGGACAACGACAAACGGCGGAAGTCCCCGCCGGTGCGCTACTGGATCGCTTCGGTCAGGATCTCATCGGTGACCGACACCACCTTCAGCGACGACGTGTAGTGTTCGATGTGGGTGTCAGGGCCCGCGGAAATCTCGATCTTGCGGACCGGCGCCTGCTCCGGCACGCCGCTGACGCCGCGGCGGACGCCGTACTGCCAGACCTGCAGCGCGCCTGCGCCGCGCAGCGCCTTTTCAACCGCATCGGGAGTCCGGCCATTCATCTGTGCCAGTTCGGCCTTGGTGAGGCCGATCACGATTTCAGTCTGCGGCGAGACGACCTTGAACAGCGTGACCTTGTTCGTGGCGAAGGCGGGATGGGACGAAACAGCGTCGACGAGAAGGCCTACAAGGCCGAGTGCCAGCACGGTCTGGCGCGATCTGGTGGACATCGTGAATTCCTTAAAATGCGGAAGTTCTTTGGAAACGTTTCTTGTTGGCGCTTTTTACCGCTCGCAACGCGAACGGAACGGAGAGATAGGAGCCGCGCGGCCTGAGACAAGCCGCGCGGATTTATTTTTTCTCTGAGGAAGGGCGCGCGTTGACGCGAGGTTTATTTGGGCTCGAGCTTCAATGCCGCGGAGTTGATGCAGTAACGCAATCCCGTCGGCCCCGGTCCGTCGGGGAAGACGTGGCCGAGATGGCCCTGGCAGTTCGAACACAGCACTTCGGTGCGAATCATGCCGTGCGAGATGTCGCGCTCTTCCGCGATGCTGCTCTCTGCGGCGGGCGCGGAGAACGCCGGCCAGCCGCAGCCGGAATCGAACTTGTCATCGGACTCGAACAGCGGCTGCCCGCATCCGGCGCACACATAGGTGCCCGGATCGAACGAATGGTCGTATTCGCCGGTGAACGGGCGCTCCGTCGCCTTCTCGCGCAGCACGGCGTACTGCATCGGCGTCAGCTCGTTGCGCCACTCGCTCTCGGACTTTTGAATCGTGCCGGAGCCGGTCTTCGTCTTGATGTCGGTCACTTCGCTAGCTCCTTTCGTGGCTTCGGTTGGTGTCTCACATCAAAGCGGCGAACCATCCGGGTCCGCCGCTTGTATCTCGCTTTTCGAAACGCCGCGATGGTCCGCGCGTTTCAGTTATTCGCCTTGTTCAGTTCGTCTTGGCCTCGCGCACCAGCGCGGGCTTTTCGCGATAGCTCTCGGCGAAGATCTTTTTCAGATTCTCGATCTTCGGCAAATCGTTGAACACAATATAGGGCTGGTTCGGGTGCAGCGTCAGGTAGTCCTGATGATAATCCTCCGCCGCATAGAAGCCCTGCAACGGTTCGAGCGTGGTGGCGATGGCCTTCTTGTAGACCTTCGCGGCGTTGAGCTGGGCGATGTAATCCTGCGCCAGCTTTTTCTCCGCCGGATCGGACGTGAAGATGGTCGAGCGATACTGCGTGCCGGTGTCCGGGCCCTGGCGGTTGAGCTGGGTCGGGTCGTGCACCACCGAGAAATAGATCTGCAGCAGCTTGCCGAGCGAGACCTGCTTCGGATCGTAGGTGATCTGCACCGCTTCGGCGTGCCCGGTATTGCCGCGCGTCGTTGCCTCGTAGTTCGCGGTCGAGGCCTTGCCGCCGGCATAACCCGACACGGCGTTGGTCACGCCCTTGGTGTGCTGGTAGACGCCCTGCACGCCCCAGAAGCAGCCGCCTGCGAGCACGAAGGTTTTCAGCCCCTCGCTGGGTGCGATGTCGGAGGCGGGCGGCGGAATCACCACCGCGTCCTCGGCGGCGACGCTCGGCGCGATGTACCACACCAGCGCGAGCATGAAGGCTGCGGCCAGGGCGAAGGTCCGTTGGAATGGCTTGCGATCCATGATGGTCCTCTGAATGGTCCTCTTGGCGAGTTCCGGCAATTGCGCCGTATGGGTGATACGCGGATAAGACCCCGCCGTTACGGCAAAATTCCACACAAAAACGTGAGCATGAACCTTGGTGCGCGCCCGCGCGTTGTTCCCTGCATGCGCCGGGTGACAACCGGCCGCAACGGGGACGATGGACGCAGCTTCTTTTGCCGGTTTCTGGCTGCGGCACCAACGCATCGGTACGCGTTTTGTCTAACCCGTTCCCGGCGCGTGCGCTGTTCGTCATGACCGGGCTCGTCCCGGCCATCCACGTTTTTCTTACCACGAAGAAAAGTCGTGGATCACCGGGTCAAGCCCGGTGATGACGATTGAGGGTGGGGCGAGCTGTGATGGTGCGGAAAAATCATCAACGTCATTGCGAGTAGCGGAGCGACGAAGCAATCCAGCTTCAAAAATCGATTGCTTCGCTTCGCGTAATGACGGCCGCGACGGCGGGGCTAGAACAGCTTTGGCCGTCCGCCCGCCGCCTTTTCCGTCGCCGTCATCAGCGTCGCCACCGCAATCATGACAGCGATGCCGAGCGCGCTGATGGCGAGCTGCATGGCAATGCCGCCGGACCACGCCTTCAGCATTTCCCCCGCGACAAAGGCCAGCGGCACGCCGAGGCAATAGATCGCCAGCGATTGCTCGCCGCAGCGGATCGCGCCACGCGCGGCCAGCGACGGCAGCCAGCGCCAGTCGTGCGGCATCAGCCGCAGCCCGACCACGGCCAGCGCCGCGAAATGCATGACGCGCAGCGGATCGAGGCCGCTCTTGTCGATCGGATAGATCAGCGCCTTGATGGCTTCGGGAATGAACGCTTCCAGCGGCTTGATATGCCAGCTCAGCACCACGACGAAGCTGAACAGCAGATAGGCGACGGCGAGCGCGAAGACCGCGCGCGAGCGCAGCAGCAGCGCCAGCCGCTGCGCGCCGCCCATCGCCGCCCATGCGCCGAACACGAACAGCAATTGCCAGGCCAGCGGATTGAAGAACCATTCGCCCTTCGGCCAGGTGGTGAGGTTGAATCCCGAGACCTGAACCAGAATATAGAGCACCAGCGATCCCGCGAACGCCACGAGCGTCGCGGCGCGCGACATCAGCCACAGCAGCGGCGCGCACAGGATATGCAGCAGGGCGAAGGCCGGCAGCACGTCGGTGTTGACCGGCATGTAATGCAGCAGGGCCGCGTGCAGCAATGCTTCGCCGGGGGCTGCGAACAGCACGGCGGTGTTGGTGTCGTCCAGCGTCGCGCGGTCCGCGCCGTTCACCGCATAGATGGTCGCGACGAAGACCACGACCAGCAGCAGGAAGGCGGCATAGATTTCAAGCCCGCGCCGCACGCTGCGGGCAAGAGCATGGAGAAAACCCCGTTGCGACAGGTCGCGGCCATAGGCCAGCGCGCAGGTATAGCCCGACACGAAGAAGAAGATTTCGGTGGTGTCGCTGAAGCCGTAATTGCGCAGCGTCAGCCATTCGCCGATGTTGTTCGGGATGTGATCGAGAAAGATGAACCACAGCGCGATGCCGCGGAACAGATCAAGCCGCAGGTCGCGCGGCTGCGTCGCGGTCCCGCCGTGTGATTGCGGGAGCGCGGCGCGGCTAGCCATCGCGGCGGCCTGTGGCAAAAGAGACTGCGGCGCGCGGCGCGCTCACAGATATTTCTTCATTTCCGCGCGCAACTCGTCGCGCAAATCCTCCCGGTCCATCGCATAGGCGATGTTCGCGGCCAGGAAACCTGACTTCGAGCCGCAGTCGTAGCTCTTGCCCTTGAACTTGAAGCCGTAGAACGGCTGTGACTTCGCAAGGCCTAGCATCGCGTCGGTGAGCTGGATTTCGCCGCCCGCGCCGCGCTCCTGCGTTTCCAGCACCTTGAAGATTTCCGGCTGCAGGATGTAGCGCCCGGTGATCGAGAGATTCGACGGCGCGACTTCCTTCTTCGGTTTCTCGACCATGCCGTCGAGTTCGAACAGGTCGCCTTTGCTCTTGCCGACGCCGACCACGCCATACATGTGGACTTGGTCCATCGGCACTTCTTCCACCGCGATGATGTTGGCGCTGGAAGCGCCTGCGGCGTTGGCCGCGTCGATCATCTGCTTCAGGCCGCTCGGTTTATTTTTGACCAGCACGTCCGGCAGCAGCACGGCGAACGGCTCGTTGCCGATGATGTCGCGCGCGCACCACACCGCATGGCCGAGGCCGAGCGGCGCCTGCTGGCGGGTGAACGAGGTCGCGCCGGCTTCCGGCTGGTCGCGCTCGAGGATGTCCATTTCCTTCAGCTTGTTGCGCTCGCGCAGCGTGTCCTCAAGCTCGTAGGGCCGGTCGAAGTGATCCTCGATCACGCCCTTGTTGCGCCCGGTGACGAACACGAGGTGTTCGATGCCCGCTTCCAGCGCCTCGTCCACCACATGCTGGATCAGCGGGCGGTCCACCACGGTGAGCATTTCCTTGGGCATGGCCTTGGTGGCCGGGAGGAAACGGGTGCCAAGACCGGCGACGGGAAACACGGCTTTGCGGATTTTCATGAGGCTCTTTGAGGCAGGAGAAACGGTGAAGGCGGGCTGGAGGGGGTGTTAGCAGGTTTTATCGGGCCGAAAAACGGCGGGGCGGGTCATGAGTTCCGTAAAGGTGTGCGGATGAACGGTGCGTGAGTGCCGTGTGGATTTTTTGGGGCGGTTTTCTTTATCCCTCCCCCTTGTGGGGAGGGTCGGTCGAGCGAAGCGAGGCCGGGGTGGGGGTCTGCGAACTTACCCCCGCCCGGCTTGTTGCGCGCAAGCGCTCGCAACGCGCCACCCTCCCCGCAAGGGGGAGGGAGAAAAGCCGCGTCATCTCGCCGCCGAAAAATGCTGCGTTGTTAATCGGGTGGAAACCCTGTCCGGGCCTCCTGTATCCGGGATAGTCTTGAGCGGGTGAAACGTAAAATGGCACGGATCGAGCGTGAAGAGAGCGCGTGGCGGATGGCCGCGGGCGCAATCCTGACCATGTCGGTGATCGGCGCGGCGTCGATGCTGGCAGGCCCGGCCTATGGGCAGACCGCGTCGGGGCGCGGCGGCTTCACCCTGCCGTTCACCATGCCCTGGAGCGACGTCACCGGCTCGATCCAGCAGCAGCCATCACAGGCGCCGCGTCAGACGCAGCCCGCGCCGCGCCGCATGGCGCAGGCCGGATCGCCAAAGGAATGGAGCGGCGAGGACGGCGCGTCCGGCCATCCCCTGATGACGGCGGATGCGATCCGCAATTCGGCGGCGAATTTCGACCGCTGCGTCGCCGGGATGTGGCCAGAGGCGGCGCGGCGCGGCGTTTCCGAGGCGAGCTTCCGCCGCTTCACCGCCGACCTGTCGCCGGACCTGCGCATCATGGACCTGATGGACTCGCAGCCCGAATTCACCAAGTCGGTGTGGGATTATCTCGACATCCTCGTCACCGATGCGCGGATTGCGCGCGGCCGCGAGGTGCTGGCGAAGAACGCGGCGACCTTCGCGGCGGTCGAAAAGGCTTACGGCGTCGACCGCTACATCATCGCGGCGATCTGGGGCATCGAGTCCAACTACGGCACGCAGGGCGGCGACCGCAGCGTTTTGAATTCGACCGCGACGCTGGCCTGCGTCGGCCGCCGTCAGGGCTATTTCAAGGACGAGTTTCTGGCCGCGCTCGAGATTTTGCATCACGGCGACCTGACGCCGCAGCAGATGCGCGGCTCATGGGCCGGTGCGTTCGGCGCGACGCAGTTCATGCCGACCGCATTCAAGAAGTTCGCGGTGGATTTCGACCGCGACGGCAAGCGCAACACCGTGGACGACATTCCGGACATCATCGCCTCCACGGCGGCGAAGTTCAAAAAGGACGGCTGGGTGCCGGGACAGACCTGGGGCTATGAGGTCGAGGTGCCGCAGGGCTTCAACTATCTGCATGCCGACCGCGCCAAGAACTACACCATCGCGCAGTGGGAGCATCTCGGCGTCAAGCGCGCCGGCGGCAAGCCGTTCCCGCGCACCAGCGACAAGGCGTTTCTGCTGGCACCGGCCGGGGCCGATGGTCCGGGATTCCTGATGCTCGGCAACTTCCGTTCGATCATGCGCTACAATCCGTCGGAAGCGTATGCGCTCGCCATCGGGCACTTCGCGGATCGTCTGCGCGGCGGTGCGCCGTTCGTGCAGGACTGGCCGCGGCAGGAGCGGGTGCTGTCCCGCGCCGAGCGGCAGGAAATGCAGCAGCTGCTGGCGCAGCGCGGCTTCTATCGCGGCGAGCCGGACGGCAATCTCGGCGGCGAAACCAAAAAGGCGCTGCGCAGCTTTCAGGCCTCGATCGGGGCGCCTGCCGACGGGTTCGCCTCGTCCGGCGTGCTGGAGCGGCTGCGCGGGCGGTAAAACCGGTATTTTCCGGGGCCGGGACACAGTTCCGGCCCTTGACGGGCTGGCGGCATCCCCTGTTTATGGGCGGCGATTTCGCCCTGCTGGGGCCTGAATCTGCTACTATTTTGCAGTATCGCCTGAGACAGCCGTGACCCGCATGCCGACACCGAAATCCTTTCTGCGCATGTTCACCGAACGTGGGCCCCTGACCGTTCTGGCGGTCGCGGGCGCGCTGCTGTTCGGGATCGCGGGACCGGCCTCGGCGCAGTTCTTCGATTTCGGCTTTGGCCGCCCGCAGCGGCCCGCGCCGCCTCCGCAGCGCGGCGGCGGTTTTTTCGCGCCGTTTGGCGGTGGCGGATATTTTCAGGAACAGCAGCAGCCGCCGCGCCCGGTGGATTCTTCCCGCGCGCCAGCGGCCGCCAAGCGCGATACACCGGCCGATCGCAATGTGCTGGTGCTCGGCGACGCCATGGCGGACTGGCTGGCCTATGGTCTTGAAGATGCATTGTCGGAAACGCCGGATCTCGGCGTGATCCGCAAGCACAAGACCGTCTCGGGCCTGATCAAATATCAGCCCAAGGGCGACCCGGCGGACTGGGCCGCGGCGGCGAAGGGAATCCTCGCAACCGAGAAGCCCGATGTGATCGTGGTGATGCTGGGCCTGCACGACCGCATTCCGATCCGCGAGCCGGTTGTCGAGAAGAAGGCCGACGCCAAGCCGGGCGAGAAGCCAGTCGACACCAAGAAGAATGCCAAGAAGGATTCCCGCGCCAAGCCGAACGAGACAAAGCCGAACGAGACAGAGGCGGCGAAACCGGCGGACAAGCCCGCCACCGATGCCGAGAGCAAGACCGCGGACAACAAGCCGTCCGATACGGACGTTGCGCCGGACGACGACGATCAGCCGCAGATCCTGGCGCCGGAGAAGTCGCGCGCGGGCGGTGGCATGTATGACTTCCGCGAAGAACGCTGGGTCGAGCTGTATGCCAAGAAGATCGAGGAGATGATCGCGGTCCTGAAGTCCAAGGGCGTCCCGGTGCTCTGGGTCGGTCTGCCCGCGGTGCGTGGTCCCAAGGCGACATCGGACATGCTGTTCCTCGATGCGCTTTACCGTGACGGCGCCGGCAAGGCGGGCATCACCTATGTCGATGTCTGGGACGGCTTCGTCGATGACGCCGGGCGTTTCGCGCAGCAGGGCCCGGACTTCGAAGGCCAGATCCGCCGCCTGCGTTCAAGCGACGGTGTGTTCTTCACCAAGGCCGGCGCACGCAAGCTCGCGCATTATACCGAACGTGAAATCCGCCGCGTGCTCGCGGCCCACACCGACGGTCCGCTGGCGGTGCCGAGCGAAACCTTTGCGCCGGATTCCAACATCCGTCCCGGCGAAGCGGGACCGCGTCCGCTAATGGGACCGGTGATGCCGCTCGTGGCCTCGCAGGTCGGCACCGACGAACTGCTTGGCGGCGTCGGCACGCGGCCGGCGTCGGTCGATGCGCTTGCCGCACGCACCCTGGTAAAGGGCGAACCGCTCGCGGCCCCTGCCGGACGTGCGGATGATTTTTCCTGGCCGCGCCGCGAAGTCGGCGCGCTCAGCGCGCCGCCCAGCGATCCGGTGGTCGCCGCCGCGCCGTCCGACGGGACGACGGTTCCGCCGAAGCCGAAACCCAAGAAGCAGCAGGTGGTGGTCCAGGGACTGTTCAATCCGTCCGCGCCGCCGCAACAGCAGCAGCGTCAGCGCGCCGCGCCGCGCGACGGGTTCTTCCGGCCTCCGGGGAATTTCGGATCGCCGTTCTCGGGCCTGTTCGGGCGCTGGTAACCAGCGCTTGCTCCACGGCTGGATCGCATCCATTCGATGCAGTAGTGTCCGCGCGGCTGAAACTTCCCTCAGGTCGAGATCGTGAACAGAAAGCAACGCCGGGCTGAAGGAAAAACCGGCAAGGACGCCGCGCGCTCGTCGGGATTTCTCGAGGAAACCCTGTTCCACCAGGCCATGGCGCATCATCAGGCCGGACGGCTGCGCGAGGCGGAAGCGAACTATCGCGACGTGCTCGCCGCCAATCCCCGTCACACCGGCGCCCTCGGCTATCTCGGTCTGCTCGCGCATCAGATGGGTCACAGCGAGGCCGGTATCGATCTGTTGCGGAAAGCCATCGCATCGGACAAGCGCAGCGCCGAGCCGCATTACAATCTGGCGCGCATCCTGTCCGACTGCGGACGCGACGACGAAGCCATCGTGCACAATCGCAAGGTGCTGGAGATAAGCCCCGACTTTCCCGGAGCGCGCAACAATCTCGCCGCTCTGCTGCTGCTTCACGGCCGCTCAGGCGAAGCGTTGACGGTTGCCGCCGAAGGATTGCGGCGGGAGGATAGCGCGGGGCTCAAGTCGACATTCGTGATGGCGCTTCGCTCGCTCGATCCTGCGGTGGTCAAGCTTGATCCGAATATCGTCCAGCTTCTGGTGCGCGCCTTGCGCGAGCCTTGGTGCCGCCCGCGCGATCTGTCGGCTGCGGCGGGAGTGATCCTGCTTCGCAGTCCGGCGATGACGCGCTGTGTCGAGCGGCTATCGCATGCAGGCTCCGCCCGGTTGGCTGAGCTATTTACGCGTGACGATCTCGCACTGTTGCATGGCGACGGCCTGCTGGAAGCGTTGCTCGGCACCTCGCCTGCTACGACCGTTGAAATCGAGCGGGTTCTGACAGCCGTCCGCCGCGCATTGCTGAGCGCGATTGCGTCAGGCACGCTTGAGGCTGATGAGGCGTGGCTGCCGTTGGCCGCCGCGCTCGGACGACAGGGCTTCATCAACGAATACGTCTTCGATGTTTCCGAAGGCGAGGCTGCCCGGATTGATTTACTTCGCGGCGACATTGCCGGAGCCATCGCGCGGAACGAGACAGTTGCGCCGATCAAACTCGCGACTCTCGCGAGCTATCTGCCGCTGCATTCGCTTCCCGGCGCTGAACAACTTGCGGAACGATCCTGGCCTGACGCCATGGCAGGACTGATCAAGCAGCACATCACCGATCATCGCGAGGAACTGAACATTCGGTCCTCGATTGAACGGCTGACTGCAATCGAGGATGACGTCTCGGAAAAGGTGCGCGCGCAGTACGAGGAGAATCCCTATCCGCGATGGAGCAGGATCTTCGCGGAGACCCAGCCGCTACCGGTGGATCACTATATCGGGATGCGGTTTCCCGGCGTGCCTTACAAGCCGCTCGGACATCGCGCGCTCGATGTTCTGGTTGCGGGGTGCGGCACCGGGCAGCATGCGATCCAGCGCGCGCTGCAGTTCAGGTCCGCCAACATCCTCGCCATCGATCTCAGCCTCAGCAGCCTCAGCTACGCGATCCGAAAGACGAAAGAACTCGGATTGACCAACCTGCGTTATGCGCAGGCGGACATTCTGGCGCTGGAGAGCGACAGGACGTTCGACGTTGTCGATTCAAGCGGCGTGCTGCATCACCTCAAAGACCCGCTGACGGGCTGGCGCAGGCTTGCCGGTCTGGTGCGTCCAGGCGGGCTCATGCACATCGGACTTTACAGTGCGACCGCGCGCGCCGACATCAATGCCGCGCGGGCGTATCTTGCGCAGCAGGGCAGGGACTACTCAGTATCCGAAGTGCGCCGCCTGCGGGCAGAGTTCGCAAGCCGCGCGTCGGGCGATCCGCTGCACAACATCACCGGGTTCAGCGATTTCTTCAGCGCGAGCGAATGCCGCGACCTGCTGTTCCATGTGCAGGAGCACCAGTTCTCGATCCCGCAGATCGCGGATTTTCTGACGCAGAGCGGCTTCACGTTCCTCGGCTTCGAAACGCCATCGCGCACCAGCTATCTCCAGCGCTTTCCAAACGACAGGGCTGCGACCGATCTCGCAAACTGGACAGAGTTCGAAGCCGAAAATCCCTCGACCTTCGCGACGATGTATCAGTTCTGGATTCAGAAAAACTGAAAGCCGGGACCGCTCGGGTTCCGCAGTTCCGCCTCCCTGCAATCGCTGCCAAAATTTTCTCCGGTTCCGGCATCTCCGATTTGGAACGGTCATTGCCATTAGCGGTTGATGACCGTCTCAACGTGAAGAGGAGGACGACATGAAGATTCGTACGGCCATGGCAGTCGCGGCGATCGCACTGACGCCGGGACTGGCGCTTGCGCAGACCGCCACAGAGCAGGGCGCGCGCGACGGCGCGGCGACGGGTCACGCCATTGGTGGGCCGGTCGGCGGAGCTGTTGGCGGCACGGTCGGCGCAGCGGTCGGGACCGCGGTCGATATTCCGGCGGCTGTGATTTCCGCGGTCACGGGCCTGCCGGGACCGTCGGTCGTGGTGAAGGAGCGTGTGGTGGTCGGTGAACCGCTGCCGGAATATGTCGAATTGCGTCCGGTGCCGAGCCACACCGAGTATCGCTATGCAGTCGTGAACGATCGGCGTGTGCTCGTCGAGCCGCGGACGCGCCGCGTCATTCGCGTCATCGAATAAGGGCGTGAAACGAAAGGGCCCCGTCCTCGTGGCGGGGCTTTTTCTTTTGCACGTGATGCCGCGCCTAAACCGAACGGGGCCCGAACAGGATGACGGCCGCGCCGATCAGGCAGAGCGCCGCGCCTGCGATGTCCCAGCGGTCGGGCCGCACGCCTTCCATCGCCCATAACGACATCAGTGACGCGATGATGTAGACGCCGCCATAAGCGGCATAGGCGCGTCCTGCCGCGTCACTGGGCACCAGCGTCAGAAGGTAGGCGAACAGTACCAGCGAGACGACGCCGGGAATAAGCCACCAGATGGATTTGCCGAGACGCAGCCAGGCCCAGAAAGCAAAACAGCCCCCGATTTCGGCGAGGGCTGCTGCAACGTAGACAATAATGGTCATGTTCGATTAGCGCGGCAGCGTGGTCGATCCCATCAGGAACTGATCGATCGCGGCGGCGCACTGGCGGCCTTCGCGGATCGCCCAGACGACGAGAGACTGTCCGCGGCGCATGTCGCCTGACGAGAACACCTTTGCCACCGAGGTCTGGTAGTTGTTGGTCGAGGCGCGCACATTGCCGCGCGGGTCTAGCTCGACGCCGAGCTTCTTCAGCAGGCCCTCGTGCACCGGATGGACGAAGCCCATCGCCAGCAGCACCAGTTCGGCCTTGATTTCGAACTCGGTGCCCGGCACCGGCTGGAACTTGTCGTCCACGCGAACGCAATGCAGTTTCGCGACCTTGCCGTCGTGGCCTGAAAACTTCTGCGTCAGCACGGCGTATTCACGGATCGCGCCTTCGGCCTGGCTTGACGAGGTGCGCATCTTCAATGGCCAGTTCGGCCAGGTCAGGCCCTTGTTCTCACGCTCCGGCGGGGCCGGCATGATTTCAAGCTGGGTGACGGAGGTCGCGCCCTGGCGGATCGAGGTGCCGATGCAGTCGGAGCCGGTATCGCCGCCGCCGATCACCACCACGTCCTTGCCGCCTGCGAGAATCTCGCGGACATCGCCGAGCGGCTCGTTGCCGACGCGGCGGTTCTGCTGCGGCAGGAAGTCCATCGCGAAGTGAATGCCGTCGAGGTCGCGGCCGGGAATCGGCAGGTCGCGCGAGGCTTCCGCGCCGCCGGTCAGCGCCACGGCGTCGTAGGCCTTGACGAGGTCCTGCGGTTCGACCGCGCCGGCGTAGCTGCCGCCGACCGGCGTGTTGTAGTGGAAGACGACGCCTTCAGCTTCCATCTGCGCCACGCGGCGGTCGATGATGCCCTTTTCCATCTTGAAGTCGGGAATGCCGTAGCGAAGCAGTCCGCCGGCCTTGGCGAACTTCTCGAACACATGGACCTCGTGGCCGACGCGCGCGAGCTGCTGCGCGGCGGCAAGGCCGGCCGGGCCGGAGCCGACCACGGCGACCTTCTTGCCGGTCTTGGTCGCTGAAATTTCCGGCTTGACCCAGCCGTTGTCCCACGCGCGGTCGACGATGGCGCATTCGATGGTTTTGATGGTGACCGGGTTGTCGTCGATGTTCAGCGTGCACGAGGCTTCGCACGGCGCCGGGCAGATGCGTCCGGTGAATTCGGGGAAGTTGTTGGTCGAGTGCAGGTTGCGCGAGGCTTCTTCCCAGTTGCCGTTGTAGACGAGATCGTTGAAGTCCGGGATCTGGTTGTTGACCGGGCAGCCGGGCGTGCCGGGCTGAACCGAGCCGGTGCCATGGCAATAGGGGATGCCGCAATTCATACAGCGCGCGGCCTGATCGCGCGTGTCTTTCTCGCTCAGCGGAATGACGAATTCCTTGAAATCCTTCACCCGCTCCGCGACCGGCTCGTACTTGCGGTCGTGACGCTCGATCTCAAGAAAACCTGTAGGCTTACCCATTTTAAACCCGACGCCCCTTCAAAGTTTCGTTGTCATTGCGAGGAGCGTAGCGACGAAGCAATCCAGCTTTTGCTTTGAGAGTGGATTGCTTCGCTGCGCTCGCGATGACGTGGATTCGTTTCTTACGCCCCGATCGCGATTTTCGGCTCTTCCGGCTCGCGCGATTTCATTTCCTTCAGCGCGCGGCGGTATTCGACCGGCATCACCTTGCGGAACATCGGAAGATACTTCTTCCAGTTCGCGAGGATGTGCTGCGCCCGCGCCGAGCCGGTGAGCTTGGCGTGCCGCGTGATCAGGACATGCAGCCGTTCGACGTCCTCGCCGAGCAGGTTCGAGAACACGTCGACGCGGCCATGCGCCTCGAGATCGCCGGACGAATGGAAGGCGTTCTGGTTGATCATCTCCTCGGACAGCACCGGCTCGAGATCGACCATCGCCATGTTGCAGCGTTTCTCGAACGTGCCGTCCTCGTCGATGACGTAAGCCACGCCGCCGGACATGCCGGCCGCGAAGTTGCGCCCGGTCTTGCCGAGCACGACGACGATGCCGCCGGTCATGTATTCGCAGCAATGATCGCCCGCGCCTTCGACCACGGCGACCGCGCCGGAGTTGCGCACCGCGAAGCGCTCGCCGGCGACACCCTGGAAGTAGCATTCGCCCTCGATGGCGCCGTACATCACGGTGTTACCGACGATGATCGACTCTTCCGGCACGATGCCGGAAATCTTCGGCGGCCGGACGATGATGCGTCCGCCCGACAGGCCCTTGCCGACATAGTCGTTGCCTTCGCCTTCGAGATCGAAGGTGACGCCGCGCGCCAGCCACGCGCCGAACGCCTGTCCTGCGGTGCCCTTGAGGCTGACATGGATGGTGTCGAGCGGCAGGCCGGTGTGGCCGTAGGTCTTGGCGACGAGGCCGGACAGCATCGCGCCCGCGCTGCGGTCGGTGTTGTGAATTTCCGCCTCGATCTTCACCGGGGCGCCGCGGTCGATCGCCGCCTGCGCTTCCTTGATCAGCGTGCGGTCGAGCACGTTCTCCAGGTGATGGTCCTGCGCCTCGGAGTGATAGATCTTCTGGCCGGGCAGGGCGGGCTGCTTGAAGAACAACTTCGAGAAGTCGAGGCCCTTGGCCTTCCAGTGCGCCACCAGCGTTGCCTGGTCGAGCATCTGGCTCTGGCCGACCATTTCCTGGAAGGTGCGGAAGCCCATGGAGGCCATGATCTCGCGCACTTCCTCGGCGACGAAGAAGAAGTAGTTGATGACGTGCTCAGGCTGGCCGGTGAAGCGCTTGCGCAGCACCGGGTCCTGTGTCGCGACGCCGACCGGGCAGGTGTTGAGATGGCACTTGCGCATCATGATGCAGCCGGCCGCGATCAGCGGCGCGGTGGCGAAGCCCATTTCATCCGCGCCGAGCAGCGCGCCGATCACGACGTCGCGTCCGGTGCGGAAGCCGCCGTCGACCTGAACCACGATGCGGCTGCGCAGGCGTTCACGCACAAGAGTCTGATGGGTTTCGGCGATGCCGAGTTCCCACGGCGAGCCCGCGTGCTTGATCGAGGTCAGCGGCGACGCGCCCGTGCCGCCCTCGAAGCCGGAAATGGTCACATGATCCGCACGCGCCTTGGCAACGCCGGCGGCAACCGTGCCGACGCCGATTTCCGAGACGAGTTTGACCGAGACCTGACCGTCCGGATTGACGTTCTTCAGGTCGTAGATGAGCTGCGCGAGGTCTTCGATCGAATAGATGTCGTGATGCGGCGGCGGCGAGATCAGGCCGACACCCGGCGTCGAGTGGCGCACGCGGGCGATCGTCGCGTCGACCTTGTGGCCGGGCAACTGGCCGCCTTCGCCGGGCTTTGCGCCCTGCGCCATCTTGATCTGCATCATGTCGGAGTTGACGAGGTATTCCGTCGTCACGCCGAACCGTCCCGAAGCGACCTGCTTGATGGCCGAGCGCATGCTGTCGCCGTTCGCCATCGGCTTGAAGCGATCCGCCTCTTCGCCGCCTTCGCCGGTGTTGGACTTGCCGCCGATGCGGTTCATCGCGATTGCCAGCGTGGTGTGCGCCTCGCGCGAGATCGAGCCGAACGACATCGCACCGGTGGCGAAGCGCTTGACGATCTCCCTGGCCGGTTCGACTTCATCAAGCGGCACAGGCTTGCGCTTGTCTTCCTCGGCAGTCTTGAGCTTGAACAGGCCGCGCAGCGTCAGCAACTTCTCGGACTGCTCGTTCAGCACCTTTGCGTAGGCGCGATAGCGCTCCTGCGAATTGCCGCGCACCGCGTGCTGAAGCAGCGACACCGTCTCAGCGTTCCAGGCGTGATCCTCGCCGCGCGAGCGGTAGGCATATTCGCCGCCGACATCGAGCGCGGTCTTGTAGATCTGCGCATCGCCGAACGCTTCAGAGTGACGGCGCACGGTTTCCTCGGCGATTTCGGCAAGGCCGACGCCTTCGATCCGGGTATGGGTGCCGGCGAAATACTTCGCGACGAAATCCGCCTTCAGGCCGACGGCGTCGAAAATCTGCGCGCCGCAATAGGACTGATAGGTCGAGATGCCCATCTTCGACATGACCTTGAGCAGGCCCTTGCCGATCGACTTGATGTAGCGCTTGACGATTTCCTTGTCGTCGAGCTTGGCCGGCAACTGGTCCTTCATCGCGATGATGGATTCGAAGGCCAGATACGGATTGATCGCTTCCGCGCCGTAACCTGCAAGGCAGGCGAAGTGATGCACTTCGCGCGGCTCGCCGGATTCGACCACGAGACCGACCGAAGTGCGCAGGCCGGTGCGGATCAGGTGATGATGCACGGCGGCGGTCGCCAGCAGCGACGGGATCGGAATCCGGTCCGAGCCCGCAGCGCGGTCCGACAGGATGATGATGTTGACGCCTTCGCGCACCGCAGCTTCGGCACGGCCGCACAGTTCTTCCAGAACCTGCTCCATGCCCGCGGCCCCGAGGCCGGCGTGGAACGTGGTGTCGAGCGCGCGCGACCTGAAGTGATTGTCGGCGACGTCCGAGATCGAACGGATCTTTTCCAGATCCGCGTCGGTCAGGATCGGCTGGCGCACTTCGAGGCGCTTGGTCTTGGACAGGCCTTCGATGTCGAACAGGTTCGGGCGCGGGCCGATGATCGAGACAAGGCTCATCACCAGTTCTTCGCGGATCGGATCGATCGGCGGGTTCGTCACCTGCGCGAAGTTCTGCTTGAAGTAGGTGAACAGCGACTTCGGCTTGCTCGACAGCGCGGAGAGCGGGGTGTCGGTGCCCATCGAGCCCGCGGCTTCCTCGCCGGTGGACGCCATCGGCGTCATCAGCACGGTGAGGTCTTCCTGCGAGTAACCGAACGCCTGCTGGCGATCGAGCAGCGACAGGTTGGAACGCGCAGCCTTGGCCGGCGCGTCTGCCATTTCCTCGAGCACGATCTGGGTGTTGTCCAGCCACTTGCGGTACGGGTGGCTCTTGGCGAGCTCCGCCTTGATTTCGTCGTCGGGAATGAGGCGGCCCTGCTCGAGGTCGACCAGCAGCATCTTGCCAGGCTGCAGGCGCCACTTGGTGACGATCTGATCCTCAGGAATCTTCAGCACGCCCATTTCGGACGCCATCACGATGCGGTCGTCCTTGGTGACGAGATAACGCGCCGGACGCAGGCCGTTGCGGTCGAGGGTCGCGCCGATCTGGCGGCCGTCGGTGAAGGCAATCGCGGCGGGGCCGTCCCACGGCTCCATCAGCGCTGCGTGATATTCGTAGAACGAGCGGCGCTCTTCGCTCATCAGCGGATTGCCGGCCCATGCTTCGGGCACCAGCATCATCATCGCGTGCGACAGCGAGTAGCCGCCCTGCACGAGGAATTCGAGCGCGTTGTCGAAGCAGGCGGTGTCCGACTGGCCTTCGTAGGAGATCGGCCACAGCTTCTCGATGTCCTCGCCGAACTTCTCGGAGGAGACCGAGGCCTGACGCGCGGCCATCCAGTTGACGTTGCCGCGCAGGGTGTTGATTTCGCCGTTATGGGCGACCATGCGGTAGGGATGCGCCAGCGACCACGCCGGGAAGGTGTTGGTCGAGAAACGCTGATGCACCAGCGCCAGCGCGGATTCGAAATCCGGCTCGTGCAGGTCGGGATAGTACTTGCCGAGCTGGTCGGCGAGGAACATGCCCTTGTAGACGACGGTGCGGCACGAGATCGACACCGGATAGTAGCCGGCCAGCGCGCGTTCGCGGCGCTGATAGATCGCGTTCGAGATGGACTTGCGCAGAATGTAGAGACGGCGTTCGAAATCGTCTTCGTCCGCGCAGTCGCCGCAGCCGATGAACACCTGCATGCAGGTGGGTTCGGTCGGCTTCACGGTCACGCCGAGCGAGGAGTTATCGGTTGGCACTTCGCGCCAGCCGAACAGCTTCAGGCCTTCCGACTTGATCTTGTCCTTGATGATGCCCTTGATGACTTCGCGCCAGGATTTCTCGCGCGGCATGAACATCTGGCCGACGGCGTACTCGCCGGGGCCGGGCAGGGTGAAGCCGGCTTCCTTCGCCTTGCGTGCGAAGAAGGCGTGCGGAATCTGCACAAGGATGCCCGCGCCGTCACCGGCGCGCGGGTCGGCGCCGACCGCGCCCCGATGCTCGAGATTACAAAGGATGCTGATCGCGTCGGACACGATCTGGTGCGATTTCTTGCCCTTGATGTTGGCAATGAAGCCGACGCCGCAGGAATCCTTTTCCAGCGCAGGGTCGTACAGACCGGCGGCTTCCGGACGCCAGTTATGTTCACGCGGTTTCAAGGCCGGGTCCGCCATCGGCGCATCCACCTCGATTTCATTCCGCTTGAACTCTGACCCGCTCATTCTCATCCTCACGCCTCTTTCGATTTAGAGGCAGTCTATTTTTACCCATTTTGGCCGCAGCTTCGGCGTTCGCGGAACCCTTCGGAATTTCCCACTCTCAGGAAGTCCTCGGGGCCACCGCTCGCGATGTCACGAGCCTCGCTTTAGAAAGTGCAGTTCGCGCGTGCCGTTTCCGGCTGCCATGCGGCCTGCTGATATTACCGGCGCTGCAAACGCCGTGCCGAGATTACCCGGAAATTGGGACAGTAGTCCTGTCCTAATGCCGAGATTGCCAAACTTTTTCCTATCACACAAGCGCGTGAGAGTCCTCCCAGTGTGGTGGTTCGCAAGTCCACGAAAACTCTGATGCGGGCTCCGTTCGTGGACTTGCGAACCGAAACCACACTGGAATCAATATCGTCCAGTGTCCTTCGAATCCGCAGCTCGCTACGGCAGCGCGGCGGAAGGCGGCGAGCAGCGGATTCGGGACACTGGGATGCGCGGCAGACGCGTGGCAGCGGCCGGTGAACGCCGCTGGATTAAGGCATTTGCCGCCGCCGTCCGGTCCTAGCTCTGCCGAAATCGGAAATCACGTTTGCCCCGGATTTTTGGGAATCCGGGGACGGATTTGGGACCCAGAACGGGGAGGCCTGCGAGATGACGTCGTTTTCCAGAAAGCAGTTGGTCGGATGCGCGGTGTTGGCCGTCGGCGTAACTCTGGTGTCGCCGGCGTTCGCTGCCGACGATTTTCCGATCGTGGGTGACATCCACATTTCCATGCCGCGAATCCTGGATGACGAAGACCGGCCTCTGCCGCCCCCCGCCTATGACAGGCCCCCTGTCGAGCGGCCTTCCTATGAGGAGCGGCCTTATTCGCAGCGGCCCTACATGCCGGGACCTTACGCTGCGATTCCCTCGACCCGCTTCCAGCGCTCGACACTGGGGGCGCGTCCGATGCTGCCGCCCGAGCAGGTTGTGACCGTTCTGCGATCGCGGGGCTATTCGCCCCTCGGCCGGGTCACACAGCGCGGCTGGATCTACACCATCGCGGCCATCGACCGGAACGGTGAGGACGGCCGCCTGATCATCGATGCTCGCACCGGGCAGATCATGCGCTTCATTCCCGTCGAGGCCGTCGATGAGCGTCTGATGGCGGTTTATGGCCCGCCCGGTCCGCCGCCCGCGGTCTATGCGGGTTATGAAAACCGCCGGGGAGCGCTGCTCGACCTGCGAAACGTGCCGCGTCCGCCGAACGCAGTGCCGAGAACATCGCAGCGTTCCGGCGCGAAGGCTGCGAGCCGGACTGCGGCACCTGCCGCAACCGCGACCACGCCGCAGGCAGCACCTCCGGCGCAGCAGGCTGCGGCTCCGCCTGCCGAAACTCCGGCGGCGGCGAAGCCGGCCGCAGCGGATAACAAACCTGCGACAACGGTCGGGGCGGCAACAGCGCCCTCAACACAGGCTTCGACGGTCAAGCTGTGGCCGACGCAGGCCATGCCGGACGCCCAGACACTGGAGTAACGACAGCTTACGAGCGCGTTGCGGTCCAGACGTGGTTGCGCGGCTGGAGGCGGTATTTGCCGCGCGGGTGCGCCCGGATTCGGCGTGCCTCAGTCACAGCCTGTGACTGTGAGGGCGTTTGCAATTCTAGATTGAAAAATACCCATTTACCTCCTGCCCCGGAAATGCCTTAATTCGCCGCATTTGGGCTGGGGATTTTCCAATGAAGTATTTTGGGTTGGTGATTTGTCTTGCGTGCCTTGCCGGTTGTGCAGGCCTTCCTGAGGCGGAAAAAGCCTCTCAACTTGGCGATGCGATCACAGCCACCGGAAAGCTGGTGCGTGACTCGATCGCGTCGAACCGGACCAACGCCATCCGGAACGGGGAAGAAGTTCAGGCCAGCAATCTGCTTCGCAGCAAGGAGATCAGGCCGTCGCCATCGGAAGTTGCGATGGCGAGCAGGGCGAATGTGCAACAGGTGGCGGGAAGCCCTGAAGCGATCGGGGACGCCAGAGCCGCTTTCGAGAAGGCAAAAGCGCAACAACTGGCGGCAAAACAGGCAGGGCTGGCCTTTACGCTGGCCGATGCGCCGACGAGCCAGATCAACGGCCTCCAGAACAGTGCCCAGATGCAGGCCGCGAAAGCGCTGGAAGGATACGGCGACGCGCTGAAGAAGGCGATCGACGAAGGCACGATCGAGAAACTCGAGCAGGCCTCGGTCAAGCTTGGCGATGCTGCCAGCAATGTCGTCACCGCCGCTTCGCCGCTGTCCGCTCCCATCGCCGGGCCCGCCCTGAAGGTCGGGTCGCGCATTGCCGGATTTTTGATGGGGAACGCCTATGCGAACGAAATCCAGGCCATCATCGTGGCGCGGAACAATGATGTCGTCGCGGTCGTGAAATTGCTCAAGGAAGATATGGCGCTGGTCGCGGACTCGGTGAAGCGGCAGGCGGATTTCTTCGAAATCCAGCGAAAAGCGAATCTCCAGTTGATCGGCCAAGATCCGAACGTCACGCGGCTGCAGCTCTACAACGAGTATTACACGGCGCGGAAGGAAGCGGGCACCATGCGCGCGACGGCCGTCGCCGCCGCAAAATACGCGGAGGTCCTGGATGCGCTGGTCGAAGCTCACGCTGCGGTCGCCGCTGCCGATCCCAACTCCGAACTTTTCCTGAAACGCTTTGTCGTGCTGGCTGACGATCTTGCGGCGCTGATCAAGGCCGCAAAGAAGGAGGCCTGAGATGGCTACTCTCGAGGAAGCAAAAGCCCGTCTCGCTGCGGCATCGCAGCGGTTTCACGACACCGAAATCAAATGGCAGCCCTCGCTGTGGGACAGCTCGGATTTCGGGCTTCAGCCGCAGGGCAACGATCTGTTCGGCAATATCTTCTCGAACATTTTCGGCACTCGGCCGCTCTCGCCTCCGGCGCCGCGAATCTTCAGCCAGAGGGACGCGCCGCGTGCCCTGCGCGCCTGTTTCGATGTTCTCTATGCCCTGGGCAGCCGCTCGACCGATGCCAATGAAACGCTGGCCTATGCCGCTGCGATGGACGCCGTCTCGACGGAACTCGATTTCATCGCGGAAAGGCGGCTGCTGAGCAGAACAAAGGAGTACGCTCCGTTCACGGCCGCATTCAAGTCAGCAGCGAAGACGCTCAAGGAGGCCAAGGCGAAGGCCGATGAGCTGGCCCAGAATCTGGGCCTTGCAGCGGATGTCCTGACGGCATTCTCCAAGATCATCGCGGTGGTCTGATCGCCGCCGGCGTTCAGCGTGCCGATCAAGAAAAAAACGCCCCGGGTCACCGGGGCGTTTTGCAGTTTGGGAGGTTCGATAAGCCGGAGATTTAGGCCGCGACCTGCTCGGCGACCTTCGGCGCGGAGACCGAGGTGGTGATCGGAATCTGGCGCGGCTTGGCGGCTTCGGGAATCTCGCGGACGAGATCGACGTGGAGCAGGCCGTTCTCGAGCGAGGCGTTCTTCACCTGCACGAAATCGGCAAGCTGGAACTGGCGCTCGAAGGCGCGCGACGCGATGCCGCGATAAAGCACTTCGCTGGACTGGCTGTTCTCGTTGGCGGCTTTCTCGCCCTTGATCGTCAGGGTGTTTTCCTTGGCGACGATCGAGATTTCATTCTGCGAAAAGCCGGAGACAGCGACGGAAATCCGGAAATTGTTCTCACCGGTGCGCTCGATGTTGTAGGGCGGATAGCCCGGCGAGCTTTCGCTGGCGGACTGATCGAGCAACGAGAAGAGGCGGTCAAAGCCGACGGTGGAACGGTAGAAGGGGGTCAGGTCAAACGTACGCATGTTAGTCCTCCAAAGTGAGCGACCAGCGCGTTTTTCAGGCGGGACGGACCATTGCATGAGCAACGTCGTTGAAGACCGTCTCGCTTGCACAACGCGCCACTCTTTTTCAAAGAGCAGACAACCCGCCATTGGGCCGGGTTTTCGTTCTGCGTGCAGCCTTAACTGGCCTGCACGAAACTGATATGGGAGGGGCCTTGCGGGGTTCAAGAGGGTTCCCGGCCCCTCTTTTTGCCCGCAATATCTTTTTCCGAATTTCATGATTCCTTTCGCCTGATCGGCCCCGCATGACGCTTGTTTCCATCCCCGCCAATCCCGTTCCCGACAATGTTGTCTCAGGCACCATCAAGACGCCCGACGGCGCCGAATTGCGCTTTGCCCGCTGGCAGCCGCCGGCTGGCCGCAAGGGCACTGTCTGCGTCTTCACCGGGCGGGCCGAGAGCATCGAGAAATACTTCGAGACCGTGCGCGAACTGCGCGAGCGCGGCTTCGCGGTGGCGATGATCGACTGGCGCGGGCAGGGACATTCGTCGCGGCAGTTGCGCGATCCCCGCAAGGGCTACGTCCACAGGTTTTCCGATTTCGAGGTCGATGTCGAAACCTTCGTAAAGCAGGTGATGCTGCCGGACTGTCCGCCGCCTTACTATGCGCTTGCGCATTCGATGGGTGGCGCTGTGCTGCTGCGGGTGGCGCATGCCGGCAAGCGCTGGTTCGACCGCATCGTGCTGTCCGCACCGATGATCGATTTGCCGGGCTATGCCACCAAGCTTCCGACGCGGATGTTTGTGCGCACGCTGCGCTGGCTCGGGATGGGCGGCCGCTACGTGCCCGGCGGCACCGGCGAACTCACCGGCACCAACAGCTTCGTCAACAATCCGCTGACATCGGACCCGGTGCGCTATGCGCGCAACGCCGCGATCTACGAGGAAGATCCGACCCTCGGGATCGCGTCGCCGACGGTGGCCTGGGCCGACAGTGCGTTCCGTGCGATCGTTGAATTCCGCGAAGCGAGTTATCCGTCGCAGATCAGGCTGCCGATCCTGATGATGGCCGCCAGCAGCGACACCATCGTCTCGACCGCCGCCATCGAGGAGTTCGCCTATCACCTGCGCGCCGGATCGCATCTGGTGATCGCAGGCTCCAAGCATGAAATCCTGCAGGAACAGGATCGCTACCGGCAGCAGTTCTGGGCCGCGTTCGATGCTTTCGTGCCCGGCACACCGCTGTTCAAGTAAGGCGGACCACGAGGGAACCGCTCCCTCCTTGCCGCGATCTTTTTTCCGGCGGCGCTGAGGCGGTGCTATGGTGGCCGCCTGCGGGCTGCCGCCGCCCGCGCTCGATAGGCCATTCTCTTTCTGCTTCTGCACTTTCTGCAAACTCGTTTCCGCGTGTCGTGTGGCATTGCGGGTCGACACAGGGAGGTAGTGCGATGACAATGAGGCCCGATCCGACCTTCCACGCATCACCGAAGCTTGCGATGGAGGCTCCCCCCGAAAACTTCGCTTATACGCTGCTGCTCAGCCCTGACTTCTCGAAGCCCGATGCGCTCGCGGTGATCGACGTGAAGCCGGGCTCGTCCAGTTACAGTCAGGTCGTCCATACGGTGACGATGCCGAACAAGGGTGACGAGTTTCATCATTTCGGCTGGAACGCCTGCTCGTCCGCTTTATCGCCGCTCACGGGTCATGCGTTCGTCGAGCGGCGCTATCTGATCATCCCCGGAATCCGATCCTCGCGCATCTACATCGTCGATACGAAACCTGATCCGACCAAGGCGAGGATTCACAAGATTATCGAGCCCGAAGAGATTTTCAAAAAAACCGGTTACTCACGGCCTCACACCGTTCACTGCGGGCCGGAAGGCATCTACGTCAGCACGCTCGGCGGTGGCGGCAAGAACGGCACCGACGGGCCGCCCGGCGTGTTCATCATGGACTGCGAGACCTTCGACGTTCTCGGGCGCTGGGAAATCGATCGCGGGCCTCAGACGTTGCACTATGATTTCTGGTGGAACCTGCCGCGCGACTACATGGTGACCAGCGAGTGGGGGCTGCCGCCGCAGTTCGAGAATGGAATCGTGGCCGAGGACCTGCTGTCCAACAAGTATGGCCATCGAATCCACTTCTGGGATCTGCGCGCCCGGCGCAACGTGCAGACCATCGATCTTGGCGCCAACCATCAGATGGCCCTTGAAGTCCGGCCCGCGCATGATCCTGTTCGCGAGTATGGCTTCCTTGGCGTTGTGGTCGATACCACCAATCTCGAAGGCTCGATCTGGACCTGGTGGCGCGAAGGCGGAAAGTTTCACATCGAGAAGACGGCGACGATTCCGGCTGAACCGGCGCCCAAGGAAAAGCTTCCACCGCTGCTGCAGGGCTTCGGCGCCGTGCCGCCGCTGGTCTCGGACATCGATCTCTCCATGGACGACAGGTTTCTCTATGTGTCCTGCTGGGGCACGGGCGAGATGCGTCAGTACGACGTCAGCGACCCGCGAAAGCCGAAGCTTGCGGGCTCCGTGCATATCGGCGGCATCGCGCGCCGCACGCCGCATCCGAACGGCAAGGCGTATGCGGGCGGGCCGCAGATGGTCGAGATCAGCCGGGACGGCAAGCGCGTGTACTGGACCAACTCGCTCTATTCGACATGGGATGACCAGTTCTATCCCGACGGAATCCCCGGCGCTGAGGTGATGGCGAATGTGAAGCCGGGCGGCGGTCTCGAACTCGCAAAGGACTACTGGCTGAGTTTCCCTGACGGCTACCGCGCGCATCAGATCAGACTCGATGGCGGCGACTGCTCGACGGATTCATTCTGCTATCCGTCGGTTTAGTGTGGCGGTTCGCAAGTCCGCAACATTTTCTCGGCACTTCCATTTGCGGACTTGCGAACCAAAGCCACACTAAAATTATAGGTTGCTAGTGTCCTTTTGAATCCGAAGTTCGCTATGGGAGGTGCTGCGAAATGATGCGAACTTCGGATTCAGGACACTAGCTTTGAGCGTTGCGGACTGGACGCCTGCGGGACTTTGGCTCGCTGTTGTGGTGAGCGGCATCTATCACGGGGTGAGTCCCGGCATGGGGTGGCCGCTGGCCGTCTCGGCTGGGCTCATGGACAAAAGCCCGCGCGCACTGGCCGCGGCGCTGTGGCCGCTCTCGATCGGTCATCTGCTGGCAGTGCTTCTGATCATGCTTCCCTTTGCGGTGCTCTCCGCGCTGGTCGAGTGGCAACGGCAGATCCAGATCGGCGCAAGTCTTCTGGTGATCGGGTTCGGCATTTTCCGCCTGATCAACCGGCGTCATCCCCGGGCACTGGCGCGGATACGGCCGACGCAACTTGGGCTGTGGTCCTTCGTCGTTGCGATTGCGCATGGCGCAGGGTTGATGCTGGTGCCGATCTATCTCGGGCTTTGCAGCAGCGCGAAGATCGACAAAGGCCATGCGGCGGCCAGCGCGCTTGTCAGCACCAACCTTGGCACCGCGGTGCTGGTCGCCGTCGTCCACTCTGCGGCGATGATTGCCGCAGGCGGATTATCGGCGTGGCTTGTCTACCGGTATCTGGGACTGAAATTCGTGTCGCGGAGCTGGTTCAATCTCGATGCCGTGTGGGCCACGAGTCTCATTCTGGTGGGTGCCCTCGCGCTTGCGCTCAATCTTGTTGGCTAGCACTAGGCGCGGATCAGCGCACATCAAACCCGTCGCGCAGTTCTGATGCGATCCGATCGGCTGGAGGGCTGCGCGCCCCGGCACAAACTTGGGCGCTTTGATGGCCCCTCAACCAAAATTGCAGTCCGGATGTGGACTTCGTTGAAAACGCTCAGCTGGGTTGTATCCACCCCAATACCGTCGGGTTCTGGCGCTTCCTTCACAGGTAACGAGGAGATGATCGATGAACATCCACTTTTTGCCGCCAGAGTCAGATGCATTTGAGATCGCGGTCGATGACGCGATTGCCGCGTGTGGTGGCGATTTACGAGGTGCCCTCAAGGCGTTGCTCATGGTGAACGATCTGCTTGAGCGGGAACTATTCAGGATGCGCGAAATGCTGGCGAAGTAGCCACAGCCCGCTCGGCCAGACAGCAATTCTCGCCGACGTGGGCCGCTGCCGGCAGGCATAACGCAATGTCAGGTTTGAATCTGTGCAACCCTGATGGCGAACGTCGCCGGAGGTTTCTGATGAAACCGATTTGTGCGCATACCTAGTTCGCTTTCGGAGCGACACCGGTCGCGGGCGGAGGCGCCGCCGCCTGTGCCGCGCGGCCGACGCTGACACTCAGGAGCCCCTGGCCCCAGATGCGTTTTGCGACACGTTTGGTGTCCTCCAGCGTCACCGCATCGACGAGCGCGTTCCGCTTCTCGATGTAGTCGATGCCGAGATCGTCGAGCTGGTATTGCAGCAGCGCGGTGGCGAATTTCGACGAGGTGTCGAGCGCCAGCATCTGCGAGCCCTTGAGGAAGGATTTGGCTTCGTCCAGTTCCTGCTGGGTCGGGCCTTCGTTGCCCATGCGTGCGATTTCGGCGGTGATGGTGTCCAGCGTCTCCTTCGCCTTGTCGGCGCGGGTGGCGGTGGAGCCTGCAAACAGCGACGACTTTTTCATCCAGATCAGGGATTCCGACACCGAATAGACCAGCCCCCGTTTCTCACGGACTTCCTTGTAGAGCCGCGTCGAGAGCGTGCCGCCGCCGAGAATGTGGTTGACGATGTAGGCCGCCATGAAATCGGGATCGTTGCGGGCGATGCCGGGGCCGCCGAAATTCACCGAGGTCTGCGGCACGTCCACAATGGCGGATGTATGCTGCGGCGGCTTGACGGCCGCGACTTCCGGGACCGGCGTCAGATTGCCCCTGGCGGGCAATGAGCCGAACGTGTCGTCGAGCAGTTTGCCGAGCGCTTCCGGCGTGAGGTCGCCGACAACGGCAATCTTCAGCGAATCCTTCGCGATCACCCGCTGCGCGTAATCCTTCAGGTCTGCGGACTGGATCGCAGGAAGGCTTTCGATGGTGCCGTTCGGCGGGCGTGCATAGGGATGCGTGCCGTAGGCCTGTTCCCAGAACTTGCGGCCTGCGATCGACACCGGATTGGTGGTCTCGCGGCGTGCACTGGACAGCATCTGCGCACGGACGCGCTCCAGCGGCTCGCTGTCGAAACGTGCGGAGGTCAGCGCCAGCTTGAGCAGGCCGAAGGCTTCGTCGCTGTTTTCCTTCAGCATCCGCATCGAGCCGCGCAGATAATCGCGGGTCACCGAAAAACTCATCTCGATGGCGCGCCGTTCGAGGCGCTCATGAAATGTCTTCGAATCGAGATCGGCGGCGCCCTCGTCGAGCATGTTGGCGGTGAAAGCGCCGATGCCGGGTTTGTCGGCGGGGTCCTGCGACGAGCCGCCGGCGAAGGCGTATTCCAGCGCGACCAGCGGCACAGTGGCGTCCTGAACGAACCAGGCTTCGATACCGCCGGGCGACACCACGCGCTGAACTTTTGCAGCGGCGGATGCCGGCGTCACGAATGCGGCAAACGAGGACGCGGCGATGAAAGCGGCAGCCGCGAGACGCGGCAGATGACGGCGGGTGACAATCACGAGCGTTTCTCCTCGCGCTTCGCGGTCGTCGCGGCGGTGTCCTTGATGAGATAGCCGGTCACGGAGCGTTTTTTCTCAAGCCAGGTTCGCGCGGCGTCACGCACCTGTTCGGCGGTGACGGCCTTGATGCGATCAGGCCATGCCCTGACGTCGTCGACACTGAGGCCGACAGTGACCGCGGCGCCGTACCAGCGTGCCAGCGTGGTCTGGCTGTCCTGCGCGTAGACCGCCTGGGCGATCATCTGGGTCTTGATGCGTTCGAGTTCTTCAGCCGGCACCGGATCGGTCGCAAGCTTTGCGATCACCTCATCGATGGCCTGCTCCACCTGCGGAAATTCCACGCCGGGTTTCGGCGATGCCGAAATCCCGAACTGGGTGGGATCCACTCCCGTCCCCTGGTACCAGGCGCCGGCACTCACCGCGAGCGGCTTGTCCACCACGAGCGCGCGGTAGAGCAGCGAGTTGCTGCCGGTGCCCATCAATTGCGCCAGCACGTCGAGCGCGGAGCTTTTGTCCGGCGCAGCCGTGACCGAGGACGGAACGAGATAATAGCGGCGCAGGCTGGGTTGTTCGACGCGCGGATCGGCGAGCGTCACGGTGCGCGGCCCGGCGGGCTCGGGCTCCTGCGGCCTGATCCGCTGTGCCGGGATCGCGGGCTGCGGTGGAATCTTGCCATAGGCCGCCTCGATCATCGGGCGTACTTCCTCGGCGCTGACGTCGCCCGCGATCACGAGGGTGGCATTGTTGGGTGCGTAAAACCGTTTGTAGAAGGCGAGCGCGTCCTCACGGTTCAGCTTCTCGATCTCCTGATGCCAGCCGATCACCGGGCGGCCATAGGGATGGTTGAGATACAGCGCCGCCATGATCTGTTCGGTCAGCCGCGCGTCCGGGCTGTTGCCGACGCGCATGTTGTACTCCTCGAGCACCACGTCGCGCTCCGGCAGCACATTCTCGTCCTTGAGAATGAGGCCGGTCATGCGGTCGGCCTCGAACTCCAGCATGGTCGCGAGCTTGTCGCGCGACACGCGCTGGTAATAGGCGGTGTAGTCGTAGGAGGTGAAGGCGTTCTCGTTGCCGCCGATGCGCGCCACCAACTGGGAGAACTCGCCGGCCGGATGTGCACTGGTGCCCTTGAACATCAGGTGTTCAAGGAAGTGCGCGAGGCCGGATTTCCCCGGCGTCTCATCGGCGGAGCCGACCTTGTACCAGATCATCTGCGTGACCACCGGCGTGCGGCGGTCCGGAATGACGATGACATTGAGGCCGTTCGAGAGCGTGAAGGTCGTTGGCCGTTGCGGTGCGGTCTGCGCCGTGGCGGGTTGAATGGAGACCGGCGCGAGGCCAAGCGTCACAAAAGCCGTCGCGAAGGCCATGGCGGTGAGGTGGCGGGAAATCATCATGATGCTCTACCGGATCGCAGATTTATCGCCCGGAAAACATTCAAATCCGCGAGAGGCGACACTGCGGGACCTGAAACGATCGCACCTCGAAAAAACATGGCGATCGCAATCATGGGGCCGCAGGTGTCAGCGAGACGCTGCGGCCAGCAAACAAATCAATCCCAGGTCTTTTCGCACCGGCCGCTGGCGGCGTCGCACTTTTCCCGCGGCGGCTTCAACTGGCCGACGCCGTAGGCGTAGTTCGACGACGGTGTCTGGTAGCCGGTCGGAGGCTGCGTCAGCTCGGTGCGCTCGGGCTCGGAGGTAAATTTCTCGGTTTCGGTCTTCGTGTTGCTGCTGAACGGATTTGAGAACAGTCCGCCGGTATAGCCGAGTTCCGACGGCAGCATCATCAGCGGTGAGTTGGAATTGTTGTTGCCCGGCGCGTTGCTTTCCGCCGTCTTGCTGCGCGGAGCGCGCTTGTTGAGTTCGCTCGGCATCAGCGGCATGCGCGCTTCTTCCGGGCTCATCGCCTTCTGCTTGGCCCGCTCGCGCGCGGCCGCGCGTTCGGCGACGTCCGGGTCCTTCGGCCAGTTCGGCGCGTACTTCGGCTTGCCGCTCTGCGGCGGGGGAAGATCGATCTTGGAGGGAACCACCAGCGGCGAGCGCTCGCGGTATTCGATGGAGCCGTCCTCAAGCTTCTTGCCCCCGAGGCCGCTCATCAGGTTGTCCATCAGCTTTTCTTCAAACGTCTTGTTCTCGTCGCTATCCGGATCCTGCGCGTGAACCGGCCCGGTCCCGAGCACCAGACCAACGCCCAGCAGGAGGGCGGCGAGCCGCAGCACGCGCGTCGCGCGGCGCGAGAAGGGATGCAAACCTGAACCGATGGCGCCCGTCATTGCGTTCATCCTGATCCACTATCAAAGGGCGCGGGCATGTCCCCGGGGACATGTCGCCGCAGGCCAGATTGCCAAGGGCCGGATGGCGAGCCAACCGGCGGATAACTCACGCGTATCCCCGGTTATCAGGGCCTTTTTGCGGCGCTCGGGGTTACAAAGGAGTCATACAGGAGGGCGGCAACCCCGGCAACGATGGCCACGTCCGCAAGGTTAAACACGTACCAGTTGTAGGTTTTTCCGCCGATCTGGACATGAAACAGCGCGAAATCGACCACCGCGCCATAGGCCAGCCGGTCGATGGCGTTACCGAGGGCCCCGCCGATGATGAGCCCGAGGCCGATGACGGCGAGACGGGTGCCGGATTTCGCCATCCAGACCGCCAGCACGATCACCGCCGCGGCCTTGATCGCCAGCAGGATGGCCTGACCCACCGGGCCCGAATCCTGGAACCAGCCGTAGCTGATGCCGGTATTCCAGGCGAGCACCAGATCGAAGAACGGTGTCACGGCGACCGTGCCCCGCGGGCCGAGTTCGAACACGTTCAGCAGCCAGAGCTTCGACGCCTGATCGAGCACCAGGGCTGTGACAGCGGCGATCACACCGGAGCGGAGGAGAGGGCTCACACACCGACTCCTAGCGCCTTCCACTCCCGCAGCGCCTGAGCGTCGCGCGGCGAGACATCCGGATAGTCAGGATCGCTCCCGACGGTGGGAAGAATCTTCCACGACCGCGCGCACTTGGTGCCAACAGCCTTCTCGACCACGACGGCAACACCCGGCACATCGCCGAGCGTGAACGCGCCCGCCGGAGCATCCTCGTTCGTGACCATCGCATTCGATGTGATGCAGACTTCCGCAAGATCGACATCGAACAGCGTGGCGAACACCGCCTTGTCGGTCACGTAGACCAGTGGTGAGGCTTCCAGCGACGAACCGATGCGCTTGGCGGCGCGCTCGACCTCCAGCGCGCCGGTGACGACACGGCGCACCTCGCGGATGGTTTCCCACTTCTTCGCGAGGGCCTCGTTGTGCCATGCGGGCAGCGTCTTCTGGAACAGCTCGAGATGCACCGAGACGGCGGCATCGCCGTAGCGCGACATCCAGGCTTCCTCTGCAGTGAAGCTGAGGATCGGCGCCAGCCAGGTCGTGATCGCGCGGAACAGATAGTCGATCACTGTCAGCGCCGACTTGCGCGCCACCGACGACGGCGGATCGCAGTACAGGGTGTCCTTGCGGATATCAAAATAGAACGCCGACAGTTCCGTGTTCATGAAATTCGCCAGCGTCGCGACCACGGTCTTGTAGTCGAAGTTCGCGTAGGCGGGACGTACGATGGCATCGATCTCCACCAGTCGGTGCAGCATCAGCCGCTCGAGTTCCGGCATGTCGTCGGCCTTGATGCGGTCCTTGTCCTGGAAATGCGCAAGACTGCCGAGCATCCAGCGGACCGTGTTGCGCAGCTTGCGATAGGTCTCGATGGTGTTCTTGAGGATTTCCGGGCCGATGCGCTGGTCGTCGGCATAGTCGGTGGCGCAGACCCACAGCCGCAAGATATCCGCGCCGGAATCTTTGATGACCTTCGCCGGATCGGTGGTGTTGCCGAGCGATTTGGACATCTTGCGGCCGTTCTCGTCGAGCGTGAAGCCGTGGGTCAGCACCACGTCGTAGGGCGCGCGGCCACGGGTGCCGCAGCTTTCCAGCAGCGAGGAATGAAACCAGCCGCGATGTTGGTCGCTGCCTTCGAGATACATCACGGTGTCGTTGCCGCCATCGACCTTGCGCTTGATCCCGGCGAGGCCGGGGAAGTGCACCGGGTCTTCCAGCACGAAGGCGTGGGTCGAGCCGGAGTCGAACCAGACGTCGCAGATGTCGTTGACCTTCTGCCATTCCTCGTTGGCGTGCGAGCCGAGGAAGCGCTCGCGCGCGCCGTCCTTGTACCACGCATCGGCGCCTTCCTTTTCGAATGCGTCGGCGATGCGCCTGTTCACGGTCTCGTCCTGCAAAATCTCGGCGGAGCCGTCGCCCTTCTCGCGCACGAACACGGCGATGGGCACGCCCCAGGCGCGCTGGCGCGAGATCACCCAGTCCGGGCGGCCTGCGATCATGCCGGTGATGCGGTTCTGGCCCTGCTCGGGCACCCAGCGCGTGACACTGATCGCCTGCAGAGCGCGGGCGCGCAGCGTGTCGCCGGGCTTCGCCTTGCCGTGGTCGGAAATATCCTTGTCCATCGCGATGAACCATTGCGGCGTATTGCGATAGATCACCGGCTTTTTCGAGCGCCACGAATGCGGATACTGATGCTTGAGGCGCGAGCGCGCCAGCAGCATGCCGCGTTCGATTAGCGCCTTGATGACAGCCTCGTTGGCGTCGCCCTTTTCGCCCTTGTCGGTGAGCACGCGCTTGCCGGTGAAGCCCGGCGCATGTTCGGTCAGCGCGCCGTCGGCATCGACGGTGTAAGGGATGACCGAACTGATGCCGCGCGCTTCGAGTTCGCGCGCGTTGGCGGTCCAGACATCGAAGTCTTCGCGGCCGTGGCTGGGTGCGGTGTGTACGAAGCCGGTGCCGGTGTCGTCGGTGACGTGATCGCCGGCCAGCAGCGGCACGGTGAATTCATAGCCGCCGGCAAAGCCCTTGAGGGGATGGCTGCACTCGATGGCGTCGAGAATATCGGCGGAGACATCGCCGGCTTTCTCATACGACGTCACGCGCGCCTGCTTGAAGACGTCTTCGGCCAGCTTGTCGGCCAGGATCAGAAGATCGCCGGTCTTCGCCCAGTTGTCGGCAGGCGCGTCGGTGATCTTGTAGAGGCCATAGGAAATCTTCGGCGAGAAGCTGATGGCGCGGTTGCCGGGCAGCGTCCACGGCGTCGTGGTCCAGATCACCACCGAGGCCTTGGCGAGGCGGCCGTGCGCGGCGTTGACCGGAAACTTCACCCACACCGCGTCCGAGGTATAATCCTCGTATTCGATTTCAGCCTCGGCCAGCGCGGTCTTCTCGACCACGCTCCACATCACCGGCTTGGAGCCGCGATACAGCGTGCCGTTGGCGGCGAACTTCATCAGCTCGCGCGCGATCTGCGCTTCGGCCGGAAAGGTCATGGTCATGTACGGATGCGACCAGTCGCCGACCACGCCGAGGCGCTTGAATTCCTCGCGCTGGATGTCGACCCACTTCTGTGCGAACGCCCGGCACTCCTGACGGAATTCGACGATCGGCACTGCGTCCTTGTTCTTGCCCTTGGCGCGGTACTCTTCCTCGATCTTCCACTCGATCGGCAGGCCGTGGCAGTCCCAGCCCGGCACGTAGTTGGAATCGAAGCCGAGCATTTGCTGGCTCTTGGTCACCACGTCCTTGAGGATCTTGTTGAGCGCGTGGCCGATATGGATGTTGCCGTTGGCGTAGGGCGGGCCGTCATGCAGCACGAATTTCGCGCGGTCCTTCGCGGCCTCGCGGAGCTTGCCGTACAGGTCGATCTCGTTCCAGCGCGCCAGAATTTTGGGTTCCTGCTGGGGCAGGCCCGCACGCATCGGAAACTCGGTCTGCGGCAGATAAAGAGTGCTGGAGTAATCGTTGCCGTCGGCTTTGGGGGCAACGGACTTTTGGGGCTTGTCGGACATGATGCTCTGGCTTGGCTCGAATGGCGCTGGCGCGCACGTAATGTGCAGCGATGAAAATCGATCCCGGTCTTGCGCCGAGCGTGTGCTCAGACGGAAGCCGGGCCGCTAATGCCGATTATGGTGCGCTGCGCCAACATGACGCCTAGATAGCAGGCATGGGGGGCATCGGAAAGGCCCGCAAGCTGCTCAATTCGTGACAATTCCGAGCTTCGGAAACGCATCCGGGGCCGCGGCGAGCATGGCGCGGGCCTTTGCGCTGTCGTCATCCATCTGGCGCACCAAGGCGTCGATCCCGTCGAACTTCAGTTCGTCGCGAATAAAGCCGACGAATGCGACATCGAGCTTCTGGCCGTAAAGGTCGCCCTTGAAGCCGAACAGGAAGATTTCCAGCAGCGGCGCGCCGTTGTCGAAGGTCGGACGGCGGCCGAACGAGGCCACACCATCGAACCGCTTGTCGCCGATCCCGACCCGCACGGCATAGATGCCATGCTTGAGGCCGCAGTTCTTGTCGAGACGGATGTTGGCGGTGGGATAGCCCATATCGCGGCCGCGCTTCTCGCCGTGAATGACCTCGCCCGAAATGAACCACGGCGCGCCCAGCATCGCGGTCGCTTCGGTGACCTGGCCTTCGGCCAGCGCCATGCGGATCGCGCTCGAGGAGACCGGGCGATCCAGAATGTCGACATGCGACTGGATGTGGACCTCGACACCGAGCTTCGGCATCTCGCTGGCAAGCAGTGACGGCGATCCCGCGCGTCCCTTGCCGAAATGAAAGTCGTAGCCGACGGCGATGCCGCTGATTCCGAGCCGGCCGATGAGATCGTGGTTAATGAAATCCTGTGCGGTGGTGCCGGCGCGGGCACCATCGAATGTCATTACCACGGCGCCGTCGAGGCCGGTGCCCGCCAGCAGGCGAAGCTTCGCGGCCTCGTCGCTCAGTCTGAACTGCGGCGTGTTGGGGCTGAAAAAGCTGCGCGGGTGCGGCTCGAATGTCACCGCATAAGCGGGCTTGCCGAGCTTGCGCGCCATGTCGATGGCCGCTGAAATCACGACACGGTGGCCGAGATGGACGCCGTCGAAGTTGCCCATCGCCACCACAGCGCCTTTTACAATTGCGCTGGTTGGAGTGGCGTCGCGAATGACGGAAAAGCTTGTCGTCATGGGTACCGGAAGGAGGACATTGAAGAAATCGGGCGGACCTGACCCCGGCCCGCCATCGGAGTCAAGCTGCTGAATCAGGCCTTAACGGCGCAACTTAAGATAATCCCGATGTGGTCCGATTAACGGGCTGTTTAAGCCGCCGGTGCTAGGTTCGCCCCGACTGCGGGTGGCAGAAGCCGCCCGCAAAATGTTGATAAACGCACGCCGGTTGCTGCGTTCGAGGGAGAAAAACAGCGATGGCCATGGATTTGTCGATGCCGGTTCTGGTTGTGGACGACTACAACACGATGATCCGCATTATCCGCAATCTGCTCAAGCAACTCGGTTTCGAGAATATCGATGACGCCAGCGATGGCTCGGCAGCGCTCAGCAAGATGCGCGGCAAGAAGTACGGACTCGTGATCTCCGACTGGAACATGGAGCCGATGACCGGATACGACCTGCTCAAGGAAGTGCGCGGCGATCCGAATCTCGCCACCACGCCTTTCATCATGATCACGGCTGAATCGAAGACGGAAAACGTCATCGCCGCCAAGAAGGCCGGCGTGAACAACTACATCGTCAAGCCGTTCAACGCCGCGACGCTCAAGACCAAGATCGAGGCGGTGTTCCCCGATCACGCGCCGGCGTAAGCGCCGATTACAGGATTTTAGAATTTCGATGCCCGGCATTCGTGCCGGGCATTTTGTTGCGGGTCATTCCGCTTGCGGTCACCGCCGGATGAGAATGACGCCGCCGATCAGCATCGCGACGCCGATCAGGCGCGGCAGATCGATTGAACGCTGTGCGAGACCCAGCCAGCCGAAGTGATCGAACGTCACCGACGCCAGCATCTGTCCGGTGACGAGGAGGGCGATGAACGTCGCGGCTCCCAGAGTGGGTATCAGCACGATCGCGAGCCCGATGAAAATCGCGCCGAACAGACCGCCGCTCCAGGCCCACCAGGGAATTCGCGCCATGGTCGCGATCTGCGGCACGGGATCGCGTAATGCTATGGCGAGAACCACCATGCAAACGAGCCCGACAAAATAGCTCGTGAAACCCGACCATACCGCGGAGCTCAGCGCCGTTCGCAGGTTGGTGTTGAGAACCTGCTGGATCACGATGCTCGCGCCGGCTGCGACGGTCAGAAAGATCGGGAAAGCCAATTTCATCATGCTGCACCTTAGATCACGAACCGCCGGGCATCCGATCTTGCCCGTGCGGATTCACCACGTCAGGTCGCGCATCAGCGCGAACGGCGGCTTGGCGTCTCCGAACAGCCGCCGCACCGAGAATTCGTCCGCGACGTCGAGCCCCTCGAAATCCACCGCATGGATGCCGCGGGTCAGGAACAGGCAATCCAGTCCCATTCCGTTGGCGCCGTTGAGATCGGTACGGACGGAATCGCCGATCGCGAGCACGCGGTCGAGCGGCGTGGACGTGCCGCGCTTCTCCGCAGCCAGCTCCAGCGCGCGATCGTAGATCGGGCGGTGTGGCTTGCCGTAGAAGATCACCTCGCCGCCCATGTCGCGGTACAGTTCGGCGATCGCGCCCGCGCAATAGATCAGCCGGTCGCCGCGCTCGACCACGATGTCCGGATTGGCACAGACGAAGGTGAGATTGCGCGCACGCGCCTGCTCCAGCACGCCGCGATAATCCTCGGCGGTTTCGGTCTCGTCGTCGAACAACCCGGTGCAGGTGACGTAGTCGGCGTTCTCGATGGTCGTGAACTTCACGTCGAGTCCGCGAAACACCGGATTGTCGCGCTCCGGTCCGATCTGGAAAACCGCCTGCTGGTGGTGTGACGCCACGAAGTTGCGGGTGAGGTCGCCCGACGACACGATGGCGTCATACGTCTCGTCGGAAATGTTCATCCGGCGGAGCTGGCGCTGCACGGAATCGGCCGGGCGCGGCGCGTTGGTGATCATGATCACCGTGCCGCCCCGCTTGCGGAAGGTTTGCAGCGCCTCGCAGGCGGGAACGAAGCCGGTGAGGCCGTCGTGAATCACGCCCCAGACGTCGCTGAGAATGACATCCACGCCGGTGGTGAGGTCGCGCAAATGATCGGCGAATCGCAGCGCGGCGGCGTCAGGCAGCTTCATGGAAAAAGATCACTTCTCTGTGCAGAGGCTTTGGCTATTTCTGCGCAGATGCCCGGCGGACCAGCGCAGCGGTGCCCGTCGCACGAGGGGGCTCGGCCCGGACGCCGGCTTTTTCTTCCTTCCGGGCGGGGGCGTCAACCGCCGAAGGGGCAGATGCGGCATGTTCCGTTGACGAGGCTGCGCCTTCCGGCCGCAGCGGCCGCGGCGGCGCGAACAGGAAGCCCTGGCCGAAGCGGACATCGTAATCGAGCAGGTCGACCACGGCGCGCTCGCCTTCGATCCGCTCCGCCACGAGGTCAATTCCAAAACGCCCGAGCAGATCGGACAGGTCGGCGGCGTGAATGTCGGCGGATGACAACTGCTTCTGGTCGAGCAGCATCGCCGCCGGGACCTTGATGAACTTGACGCCGCGATCAGCGAGTTCGCGCGGATCGAGCCGCAGGTCGGCGACGTTGTCGATCGAGAAGCCGTAGCCGAGCCGCTGCAGCGTTGCGAGATGCTCGCTCTCCACCGGGCCGAGATGGCGGAAGGTGCTCTGCTTGAATTCGAGAATGAGAGACGGCGCCAGGATGCGGTTGGCTTCGAGAAAATCGAGGCACTGGCCGAACACCGAGGGATTGCTCAGCGTGGTGCCCGAGATGTTGCAGAACACGCCGACATCCTTCGAGCGCACCATCAGCCGCCGCAACACCTGCACACAGCGCAGCAGCACGGTGTGGTCGATCTGGCCGATCAGGCCTGCGGTTTCCGCCGTGCCGATGAATTCGCTTGCGGTCAGCAACTGGTCCTTGTCGTCGCGCACGCGCGCCACGGCTTCATAGAACCGCACCTTGCGCTGGGGCAGCGTCACCATCGGCTGGAGAAACAGGTCGATGCGGTTGGCCTCGATGGCGTTTCTCAGGGCGATGAGAAGCTGGGTGTTGTTGAGATTGGCGGTTGCGGGCCGTGCGTCGGCTGGCTGAGCGGGAGCAGGCGCGCTGATGCCGGCCGCCGGAGCAACATGGTCCGTCTCATTCGCCGGAGCGCTGACAGGTTCTGCAACCTGCTGTTCGGTAAGCGTGCTGACGGCATTTGCGAGAAGCTCGTCATGGGCCGCGACGGACGAGGCCAGCTGCTTGACCAGCGAGCCCAGTTCGCTGATTTCGCCTGCCACGGTCTGGACGCGTTCCTGTCCGCTCGCATCGATCGCCGACAGGCGGATTTCGATGGCGCTCATGCGGCGTCCGAACTCTGCGACCTGGCGTGCGAGGTCCGCCGTGCCGCGCGACAGGTCGGCGATCTGGCTGCCGACGTCGGTGCGATCGCGCAGCCGCATCGACACCGCGTTGTAGAGGATCAGGAAGGTCAGCGCGGTCAGCGCGACAATGGCGGATTCGGAGATGCTGAGGCCCGCCAGCGAATACAGCAGCAGGCCAAGCGACGCTGCGATCAGCACCATGCAGATGGCGATGAAAATCGTCGAAATGCGGATCATGAAGCCTGCCCAACCCCGAACGGGGCTGAGCTTAGCATCAAGTTTGATTCGGCGCGAAATTCTTAAGGCAGCCGCGAAGGTTGCCTTAATTCAGGGAGCGGAAATCACGCACGGTCAGGCGACCGCGCGGATCACCTTGGCGATCTTGTCCATGATCTCGCCGATCTGGCTCTCCGAGATGATCAGCGGCGGGGTCAGGCAGAGGGTATCGCCCGCCACCCGCATCATCAGGTCGTTGTCATGGAACGCCGAGTCCAGCGCCTCGAAGCCGCGCTTGCCGGGCCCCTCCTTGTTAGGCGCCAGATCAATGCCCGCGGTGATGCCGACGGTGCGGATATCCACCACGTTCGGCTCCTTGCGCAGCGCCATCACGGCGTCGGCCCATTTCGGTTCCATCGCCCGGGCGCGCTCGAACAGGCCTTCCTCGCGGTAGATGTCGAGGGTGGCGAGACCGGCCGCGCAGGCCAGCGGATGGGCCGAGTAGGTGTAGCCGTGGAACAGCTCGATGACGTGTTCCGGGCCCTTCATGAAGGAATCGTAGATCGCGTCGCGGATCAGGACACCGCCCATCGGCACCGCGCCGTTGGTGACGCCCTTGGCGAAGGTGATCATGTCCGGCAGTACGCCGTAGCGTTCCGCCGCAAAGGCATAGCCGAGGCGGCCATAACCGGTGATGACTTCGTCGAAGATCAGCAGGATGCCGTGCTTGTCGCAGATCTCGCGCAGCCGCTGCAGATAGCCCTTGGGCGATGCAATGACGCCGGTGGAGCCCGCCATCGGCTCGACGATCACGGCGGCGACGGTGCCGGGACCGTGGATGCCGACAATGCGCTCGAGCTCGTCGGCGAAATGCGCGCCATACTCCGGCTCGCCCTTGGTGAAGGCCTGCTTGTCGCGGTCATAGGTGGTCGGCAGGTGATCGACGCCGGTCAGCAGTGTGCCGAACATCTTGCGGTTGTTGACCATGCCGCCGACGGAAATGCCGCCGAAGCCGACGCCGTGATAGCCGCGCTCGCGGCCGATCAGCCGGGTGCGTCCGGCCTCGCCACGGCCGTTGTGATAGGCCAGTGCCACCTTCAGCGCGGTATCGACTGCTTCCGAACCGGAGTTGCAGAAGAACACATGCTCGAGGCCTTTCGGCGCCAGCGCGGCGATGCGGCTGGCCAGTTCGAAGGCTTTCGGATGAGCGAACTGGAACGGCGGCGCGTAATCGAGGGTCGCGGCCTGCTTCTGGATCGCGTCCACGATCGAGTCGCGGTTGTGGCCAGCGTTGCTGCACCACATGCCGGCGGCGCCGTCGAGGATGCTGCGGCCATCGGCGGTGAAGTAGTGCATGTCCTTGGCGCCGGCGAGCATGCGCGGTCTGGCCTTGAACGCCCGATTGGCCGTGAACGGCATCCAGAAGGCATCAAGGTCGTTCGGTGTCGCGACGTTCGGGCGGGGGTGCTGAATATTCAAAGGTCGTTCCTTCCGGCAAGGAGCAAGTTTCTTTGTTAGGCGCAGAGTCTATCAGGTTCCGCAGGCATCCGGAACGCATTGCGGCGCATGGTCGCCCGTAAGTGAAGGCACGGATCACAGTCGGAAAATACTACTACCAATAGTAGTTGTATGAATTAGTTTGCCCTTAAAGGTTGTGTGCGCAAATGCCCGTCATGAAACAGGCCCGCACACTGTTCGAAAAATTCCGCGCCGCCCACGAGGGCGCCATCGCCGTCGAGTTCGCGATGATTGCGCCGGTGTTCCTGATGATGGTGTTCGGCATCATCATGTACGGCTCCTATCTCGCAGTGGTTCACGGTGTGCAACAGCTTGCTGCCGAAGCCGCTCGGTCCTCGGTCGCGGGATTGAGCGAAAGCGAGCGCAGCACGCTCGCCAGCAGCTATGTCACCGGCAACGTCAATACCTACCCGCTGATCGATCCGGCAAAGCTCACCGTCAGCGCCGCGACGTCGGTCTCCGACGCCAACGTCTTCGTCGTCTCCGTCAATTACGACGCCTCCGGCATGTTCATCTATTCGTTGCCCACATTCGTGCCGATGCCGTCGCCTGCCATCGTGCGCTCGGCGGCGATCCCGCGCGGGGGATACTGAACAGAAGAAGTCTCGGGAGGTTGTGATGCGCAGCTTGCTTCGACGTTTCTCCGCCGATGAGCGCGGCAATATCGCGATCATGGGCGCGGCCAGTCTGCTGCTCGTGATCGCCTGCGCGGCGCTCGGCGTCGATGTCGGCGCCATCTTCGCCGACAAGCGGCGGACCCAGAGTGCTGCCGACCTCGCGGCGCTCGTCGCCGCGAGCGACCTGACCAATGCGTCCCGCGCTGCTGCGGCGACCGTCGCCAAGAACAACTATCCACCGGAGTCGCTCGTGGCTGTCGAACCCGGTGTTTACACGGCGAATGCATCCCTGACGCCGCAGCAGCGCTTCGTGGCGGCGGCCACGCCCGCCAATGCGGTGCGGGTCACCATGCAGACCAGGACGCCGCTGTATTTCGGCAAGGCGCTGACCGGCGACAGCCAGTGGAATCTCAAGGCGACCGCGATCGCCAGCACCACACGGCTCGCCAGTTTCGCGATCGGGTCGCGGCTGGTGTCGCTCAACGGCGGTCTGCTCAATTCGCTGCTCGGCGGGATGCTCGGCACCACGCTGTCGCTGTCGGCGATGGACTACAACGCGCTGCTCAGCGCGAAGATCGATGCGTTCGATTTCCTCTCGGCGCTGGCAACGCGGGTCAACCTGACCGGTGTGAGCTACGACACGTTGCTGAACAGCAACCTGAAGGTGACGGATATCGTGGCGGCGCTCCAGACCGCAGCGGCCGGCAACAACGGCGCGCTTGCAGCGCTCTCCAGCCTGTCGTCGGCGATCTCGGGCCTCACCACCCGCATCACGCCGAAGGCGCTGATCAGCGTCGGGCCGTATTCCGGTCTTACCGTCGGGCAGAAGCCGAAGGTCGGCGCAAACGTCTCGGCGCTCGATCTGCTCTCGGCCATGGCGGCGCTGGCCAACGGCACCAACCAGATCGCGGCCAATGTGAACCTGTCGCTGCCGGGCATCGCCGGCGTCACATTGCAGGCCACCGTCGGCGAGCGGCCGGTGGGAACAAGCTGGATCACCGTCGGATCGCTGGGCGCCAGCGTGCATACCGCGCAGACGCGCGTGCTGCTGAAGATCCAGCTTGTCGGCTCGGGCGCGGTGTCGGTGGTCAACCTTCCGGTCTATGTCGAGATCGCGGCGGGCACCGCGACGCTTAACGCGGTGTCGTGCGGCTATCCCAACGTCAACACGTCGTCGGTGACGCTCGGCGTTTCACCCGGCATTGTCGATGCGTGGGTCGGCGATGTGACGTCCAGCATGATGACGAATTTCTCCACCAAGCCGAATCCGCCGGCGGTCAACATCGTCAATCTCGGCGCGATCCAGGTGACGGGCCGGGCGCATGCGACGATGGCGAACGCGTCGCCGACCAGCGTGACCTTCAGCTATGCCGACATTCAGGCGCAGACCAAGAAGACCGTGAACACCACGTCGTTCACATCGTCGCTGACAACCAGCCTGCTGGGCGATCTGCAACTCGGTGTGCAACTCGGGCCGCTCGGCCTGCCGATCCCCGGCATCGGCGCGCTGGTCGCCAGTATCATCGGCGGCGCGACCGGATCGATCGATACATTGCTCAATTCGGTGTTGCAGACGCTGGGCGTGGGTCTTGGCCAGGCGGATGTCTGGGTCACCGGCGTGCGCTGCGACGGCGCGGTGCTGGTGAATTAGTTTCTCCGTCCTTTGATGCACGACGATTGAACAATCCCTCCCCCTTGTGGGGAGGGTCGGCCGAGCGCAGCGGAGGCCGGGGTGGGGTCCTTCGTCCGCGCGTACCCCACCCGGCGCATCGTTCGCTTCGCTCACAACGCGCCACCCTCCCCACAAGGGGGAGGGATAAGAGAGCACGGTTGCTCGCTTGCGCCTCGGCTGATAACCCGTGGGCCAATATCCAGATTATTTGGATATCGGAACGCACGAAAATCTATGTCCGACAAAAAGCCCAAGAAGCCCCAGAAACTGCGCGCGCGCCTGCCGCGTGGCCTTGTGGACCGCACGCCCGCCGAGATCGCCGCCACGCGGCAGATGGTGGAGACAATCCGCGAGGTCTATGAGCGCTACGGGTTTGAGCCGGTGGAAACCCCGGCAATGGAATACACCGATGCGCTCGGCAAGTTCCTGCCCGATCAGGACCGGCCTAACGAAGGCGTGTTCTCGTTTCAGGACGATGACGAGCAGTGGATCTCGCTGCGCTACGATCTGACCGCGCCGCTGGCGCGCTATGTCGCGGAGAATTTCGAGACGTTGCCGAAGCCGTACCGCTCCTACCGCAACGGTTATGTCTATCGCAACGAGAAGCCCGGTCCCGGCCGCTTCCGGCAGTTCATGCAGTTCGACGCCGACACCGTTGGCAGCGCTTCACCTGCCGCCGACGCCGAGATGTGCATGATGGCGGCGGACACGATGGAAGCGCTGGGCATTCCGCGCGGGCAATACGTGGTGAAGGTCAACAACCGCAAGGTGCTCGACGGTGTGCGGGAAGCGATCGGCATTGAGAGCGACGGCCAGTGGCTGACCGTTATGCGCGCGGTCGACAAGCTGGATAAATTTTCGGCTGCTGAAGTTAGCAAGCTGCTCGGCGCTGGCCGCTGGGACGGCGGCGAAGAAGGCAAGGGCGATTTTACCAAGGGCGCGAACCTGACGCCGACGCAAATCGAATTCGTGCTGGGGGCGGTTGGCCAGCCGTCTCGCGGCGATAACTTCGACGGGCTGAATGAGCTGCAAAGCCGGTTTGAAACAACCAGGTCCGGGCCGGAAGGCCAGCGCGAGTTGAGAGAAATCGCCGCGCTTGTGCGTGATTACGGTGATCGCATTCGCATCGATCCGACTGTCGTGCGCGGCCTCGAATACTACACCGGCCCGGTCTACGAGGTTGAACTGCTGCTCGACACCAAGGATGAAAAGGGCCGACCGGTGCGCTTCGGTTCGGTCGGCGGCGGCGGACGTTATGATGGGCTTGTGTCGCGCTTTCGCGGCGAACCTGTCCCTGCGACAGGCTTCTCCATCGGCGTATCGCGGTTGCAGGCTGCGCTGACGCTGCTCGGCAAGATCGACACCACACCGGAATTCGGCCCGGTCGTCGTTGTGGTGATGGATCGCAACGAGATCGCGCAATACCAGACATTCGTCGCGACGCTGCGCGGCGCGGGTATTCGCGCGGAAATGTATCTCGGTAATCCGAAGAACAACCTCGGCGTCCAGTTCAAGTATGCCGACCGGCGCAACTCCCCGTGTGTGGTCATTCAGGGGGGCGACGAGAAAGCGAAGGGCGAGGTTCAGATCAAGGATCTGATCATCGGCGCGGAGCTTGCTGGAGATACCGGCAATCGCGACGACTATCTGCAGAAGCAGACGCAGGCCCAGATCGCCTGCAAGGAAAGCGAACTGGTCGGAAAGGTTCGCGAAATTCTCGAGCGCCACAATGTGCCCTGGGCCAACGAAAAATAAGAACAGTAACGGTCGCGCATGCAGTTCGACACCAAGGTTGCCCTTGTCATCCGCACCGATCTCGAAACATGGCAGAAGCTGAACGTCGCGGCCTTCCTCGCCAGCGGCATCGCGGCGGCGTTTCCCGAATGTGTCGGCGCGCCTTACGAAGACAAGTCCGGCACGAACTATCATGCGCTGATCGGTCAGCCGATCCTGATCTACGGCGCGGACCGGCCGGCGCTGTCGCGTGCGCTCGAACGCGCCCTGGCGCGCGACGTGAAGCCCGCCGTCTATACCGAGGACATGTTCAAGACCACCCATGACGCCGCCAACCGGGCGGCGGTGCAGGCCGTCATCCGCGCCGATCTCAATCTGGTCGGGCTGGCGTTCCGTGCCGAGCGCAAGGTGGTTGACAAGATCGTCGATGGATTGAAGTTTCACGTCTGACAATTTCTGTCGCAAAGAAAAAAGGGAAACGAGCATGCCTGAGGTAATCGTGAACATGGCCGCCGGACGGACCGACGAGCAGAAGAAGGGCATGATGCTGGACATCACCCAGGCGCTGGTGAAGAACCTCGGCGTCGATGCGGAGGTCGTGACGGTGCAGATCAACGAGGCGCCGCTGACCCACAAGATGAAGGGCGGCAAGACGTTCCTTGAGCGCAAGGCGGCGGCAAAATAGCCCGAAGCGAACTTCGGATTCAGGACGTTTGCATGAGCACGCTTGAGAAAGTCACCGTCGGCATTCCCGGTGAGAGGATCGTCACGGTGACGCACGACATGACCGTGCAGCATTTCCTGGCGACCATGCCGCCGGTCTATGCGACTCCCGTCATGATCCTGCACATGGAGGAGGCCTGCACCGCCTCCATCGCGCGCCTGCTGCCGGAAGGCCATGTCAGCGTCGGCATGGAGGTGAATGTCCGCCACCTCGCCGCAACGCCGATCGGACGCACCGTGCGCGTCACGTCACGTGTCCGGCAGATCGATCCAAAGAGTGTGCTGTTCGATGTCGAGGCCTGGGATGGCGACCGCAAGATCGGCGATGGGACGCATCGGCGCGGCGCGATCAATGTCGCGGCTTTTGAAAAGCGGTTCGGCGTCGTCTGACAGGCGCCGCGCCGGATCTTGAGCATTTCTGATTGTTCTCGGCCCATGAACGGAGCTAGTTTCCGGCCGCCAGCCTCCTACGGAGATATCCGATGCGCCTCGTCCTGATTGCTGTTGCAGCCGCTGTGTTGTTTGCGGGGCAGGCCCATGCGCAGGGCAGGGGCCGTCCCGACACGAGCGGAGGGTCCCAGACCAAGGGCGAGGATCCGCAGAAGCGCATGGCCCGCGAAGAAGCCGCCGCCAAGGCCGCGATGAAGAACGTTCCGGATTCGAAAGAAAAGTACGATCCCTGGAAGATCGGGAAGTAACGAAATCCACACACCCTCGGTCGTCATCCCCGCGAAAGCGGGTATCCATAACCACCGAGCCATCCGATGAGATGCAGACGGCGGCGTCTCTTATAAAATTCGACGACGGGGAGTATGGGTCCCCGCTTTCGCGGGGACGACGCGCTTAGAGAAGGCCTTACGCAATCACTGCTTCGGCCGCATCGCCTTCATGTCCTTGATATTCATCTTCACGCCGCCGGGCATCAGGATGTCGCCGGGCTTCTGGTCCGGCTTGCAGGCACCGATCCATTTCGCTTCGAGCACATTGGTGGTTTCGGCAGGCATGCCCGCCGGGCCACCGCTGTTCTTCGATGTGGTGGTCACCGTGTAGGCCGAGTTGAAGTCGCCGCTGAACTCGGTGTGCGAGACGGACGTCATGTTGCCGATCTTGCAGGTCGACTCGACGACCAGGCCGGTCGCGGTCTTCTTCATGTCCTGCCCGGAGCACATTTCCTTCGCCATCGCCCCGAAGGTCGCCGCCATCTCTTTTTCGGTGGTGGCGTCGGTGCATTGTTGCATGGTCTGGGCACCGGCCTTGTCCAGCTTCAGTTCCCAGAGTCCCGGCTTGCGGCTCGGCATTTCGACCGGGTCGGCGAACGCCGGAACGGCGGCAAGACCGCTGCCGCAAATCGCCAGTGCCATGATGCGAAAGAGCGGAAGCATTCGCATCATGGATGTCTCCCTGATGGAGCCCTAGTAGCCGACGCGCAGCGGCCGGTTGAGATGACCCGGATGGACCCAGACGCAGGAGAAGGAAATGTAGCCGCCGTACTGGGCGTCGACGCCGGTCAGCTTCACCGACTTGCCGTAGCTGGCGCAGTGATTGAGGGCCATCGCCTTGACGTCCGCGCCTTCCTTGTAGAGCGAATAGGCGATGATGCCGCCGGTGTCGTTGCCCTTGAAGGGCGGCACCGTGTCGATGTCGAACCAGGCGGCGCTGGCTTGCGCGCTCATGAGCGCTCCGAAGACCGTCGCCAGAATCGCCTTGCCTGTTATCCGCATCGTCGTCTCCCATGGAATCTCGTCCGCACCATAAGGTGGTCGGGCTGTCATGGAAAGAATGCCGTGCGGTTCGGCGGGGGTTGGCGGCCAAGTGTTGCCGCGCTGCACTTGACCGGCTGGTGGCTTCGCGGCACCTTCCGGCACAACATCATCCCGGATTCCGGTGGACCGCTCCCATGCGCGACCTTTTCTCGACCCTTCGCAAACTGACTCTCGCCGTGGCGCTTGGCACCGTGGCTGGCCTGATGGCGCTCAGCCCGGCCGCCGAGGCAGCCAATGTGCTGGAGCGGAATTTCTGGCTGTCCGGCCCGCGCTATGATGGGAACATGCGTCCCTGCAACGAGGCGCTGGGCACCATTACCCAGCAGTTCGCTGAAAAAGAGGGCAAGTTCTGGAATTCCGCCCTTGAAATCACTGGCTTCGCCAACGTCCACGAGGTTGCTTTCCGGGCCTGGGCAAATGACAGCATTCCACGCCGCTTCTGCACCGCCAGCGCCATGCTGAACGACGGTCGCGCGCGTCAGGTGCACTACTCGATCATCGAGGACGGCGGCTTCGCCGGATTCGACTCGGGCGTCGAATGGTGTGTGGTCGGTCTCGACCGCAACTGGGCCTACAACCCTTCCTGCAAGGCGGCGCGCCCGTAAGCTTCGCGAATCATCCCATTATCATCGGAGCGCCTCGTCCGCGTCGCGGTGGACGAGGCGATTTTGTTCTTGAAATGTTCCTGTGGCCTGACTAGGCTTTGAGCAGGGTCATCCGCACGTAAAAATCCGGTGCTGGCCGGAGGATGCGGTGAGAGTAGGGGGCGTTGCCATGTCCGGTTTCAGGTCCGTTTCGTCGGCCACGGGTGTTTCATTAGGTTTTTTCCGCGCTGATTTCTTTCCTTCACTCCGCCGCCTGATCGCTCCGCTGCTCGGCCTTGCGATCGCCGGCGTGATCGCGGGCTCGGCGGCGGCGCAGGACAAGCGCCAGAACGCCCCCGGTGAATTCGATTTCTATGTGCTCTCGCTATCGTGGTCGCCGTCGTTCTGTCAGGCCGCGCATGAGCGCGGCAATTCCGGACGTGGCATCCAGGCCCAGTGCGCCGGACGGCCGTTTTCCTTTGTCGTGCACGGGCTGTGGCCGCAATATGATCGCGGCTTTCCGAATTACTGCCAGCGGCCGTCGCCGAGGCTCGATCGCAATGTCATGACCTCGATGCTCGATCTGATGCCGGCGCCGGGACTGATCTACAACGAATGGGACAAGCACGGCACCTGTTCGGGGCTGGGGGCGCGCGCCTATTTCGAGACCATCCGCAAGGCCCGCGCGGCGGTGAAGATTCCCGCCGACTATCTCGAATTGTCCGACACCAAACTGGTCAGCCCCGGCGACGTCGAAGACGCCTTCATCAAGGCCAATCCCGGCCTGTCGAGTTCGGCGATTGCCGTGCAATGCGACAGCAAGCGCCTCAACGAAGTGCGCATCTGCATGAGCAAGGATTTGCAGTTCCGCGCCTGCGAGGAAATCGACCGCCGGTCCTGCCGTCGCGACAAGGTGGTGATGCCGCCGGTGCGCGGGGGATAAGCACAGGTTACTTTCATCGCGCGATGTCGTAACTGTCGCGCATGAACTACCGTCACGCATTCCACGCCGGAAATTTCGCCGATGTCATCAAGCACATCGTGCTGGCGCGCATCCTCACCTATCTGCATGAAAAGCCCGCCGCATTTCGCGTGATCGACACCCATGCCGGCGCGGGGCTTTACGATCTGACAAGCACTGAGGCCGAGCGCGGCGGCGAGTGGCGCACCGGCATTGCGCGGCTGATGCAGGCGCGTCTGTCCGAACCGGTGATGACGCTGGTCGCGCCGTATCTCGACATCGTCCGCGCGTTCAATCCGCAGCGCGATCTCACCGCCTATCCGGGATCGCCGCTGATCGCGCGCGCGTTGCTGCGGCCGCAGGACAGTCTGGTCGCCTGCGAACTGGAGCCGAATGCACGCAAGCAATTGATCTCCGCATTGCGCCGCGACGAGCAGGCGCGCGTGGTCGATCTCGACGGCTGGACCGGATTGCCCGCGTTCGTGCCGCCGAAGGAGCGGCGCGGGTTGGTGCTGATCGATCCGCCGTTCGAGAGCCGCGACGAGTTCAAGCGGCTGGCGGACGGCTTCAGTGCGGCGTATGCCAAATGGCCGACCGGCATCTACATGCTCTGGTATCCGGTGAAAGAGCGCCGCGCGACCGACTCACTGGCGGAACATGTGGCGCGCGTGGCGAACACTGGCAGCAGCGACGCGCGATGTCTTCGTGTCGAATTCAGCGTCGCACCGCAGACGCCGGACTCGGGACTTGTGTCCGCCGGCCTGCTGATCGTCAATCCGCCATGGACTCTCGCCGCGGAGTTGAGGTCGATCCTGCACGAACTCGAGAAGCCGCTGGGCCTCGGCGGTGCGGGCCGCTTTCGGATCGAGACGATACGCGCCTGATGCACTGCACGCGCAGCGACTGTCAGATGCCGTGATTTCGTTCGCACGATTAACCCAAATGCGGCATGGCCAATTTGCCGGGAACCGTATTATGCTACGGGCGTGAAGGTCGGCTTTTACGTTCCGCGCCCGCGAATGGCCGCGGCGGAATGACGAGAGGCCCCGGGCGTTTCCGGTTTTTGGGAGGCGCTCTTCAAGGCCGCCGCTTTCCGGCAGTGAATGCCGGGCCTGACCGACGCGCGTTGCGCGCCGGAGGTGCAATGCGGGGAGGGGTTCCCGATGGCCATGATAGGTGTCGTCAAGTTCTTCAATGCTGAACGTGGATACGGTTTCATCAAACCGGACGACGGCGGACGCGATGTGTTCGTGCACATCACTGCGGTCGAGCGCGCGGGCTTGAAGGATCTGATCGAAGGACAGCGTATTACGTTTGAAGTCGAGCCCGACAAGAAGGGCAAGGGACCGAAGGCGGTCAATCTCGTGATTTCGCCCTGATATTGCAGGACGTCATGGCCGAAACAAAAATCCCGGGCGCAAGGCCCGGGATGATGGATCGCGGATACGCGGTTTCGATCAGAAGCGGTAGTTGACGCCGACACGGACCGTGCTGAACTGGTAACCGTTCGACACACCGGTCATCAGGAAGTTCTTCTCGCTCAGATCGACATAGAGATACTCGACCTTGGCGGACCAGTTCTGATTGATCGCGAATTCAGCGCCAGCGCCGACCGTCCAGCCCGCTGACGTGTTGGTTTCCGACAGGCCGCCCGGCAACTGTGCCTTCAGCGAGCCGAATGCGAGACCGCCTGTGCCGTAAAGCAGGATGCTGTTGAACGCGTAACCCACGCGGCCGCGCACGGTGCCGAACCAGGGGTTGGAGAATTTCCAGGCGGCGAATGTATCGTCCGACGAATTGAGCTGAATGTCGGCCTCGATGCCGGCCACCCACGCGCCGTTCTGCCAGTTGTAACCGGCCTGAAGTCCACCGAGCACGCCAGATGGCTTCGCGCCGCTGTTGGACACGTCGCCCCAGCCATAGCCGAGATTGCCGCCGATATAGGGGCCGATCCAGCTGTTGGCGAGCGGCTGCGCGACCGTATAGGGCTGTGCATACGGGCGGCGGCCGTACATGTCTGCTGCCTGCGCGGACGCACTCACGCATGTTGCGGCGGCGATGATCGCGCCAAAAATCTTCTTGCTCATCTTAACTCTCCTCACGCGCACGTCGGCGTGGCCGTTGTTAGTCCTTCGAGGCGCAGCGGCTCCGCGTGGTTACGGAAATCCGTCTTTTCTGCATAAAATTTATCGAGAGTTTTATGTTAAGCGGTCGTTAAGGTGGCCCGCCGCCCCATTCACATCCTTAAGAAAGTGTTACAAATCGGGCCGCGGCGCCCGCGTGCCGGAAGCCGGACCGGGTTCCTCCGCGCGGGGGCCCCTGCTGGATGAATGACCTCGCAGCCCTTAAGTTCTGGCCATGATTCACGACACCTCCGACCCGACGCAGCCACCGGATCAGCCGGTGCCGGACGCGCTTCCGCAGGAACCTTCCGCACGGAGCCTGCGCGGACAGGATCTCGACCCGGCCTCGATCCCGGCCGAGGAAGATGAGGAAGCACGTCTTCCGGAACCGGTCGATGATTCCGCCGAATTCACCGGGGAAGGCACGCTCGCCATCGGACGCGCGGCGATCGAGCGCGCGGTGAAACTCGCGCCGACCTCGCCCGGCGTCTATCGCATGCTCAACGCGGCCAACGACGTGCTCTATGTCGGCAAGGCCAAGAGCGTGAAGAAGCGGCTCGCGTCCTATGCGCGCCCGACAGGTCAGGTGGCGCGCATTGCGCGCATGATCGCGATGACCGCCAATGTGGAAATGGTCTCCACCGCGACCGAGACCGAAGCGCTGCTGCTGGAAGCCAACCTCATCAAGCAGCTTCGTCCGCGCTTCAACGTGCAGCTGCGCGACGACAAGTCGTTCCCCTACATTCTCATTACCGGCGATCACTGGGCGCCGCAGATCGTCAAGCATCGCGGCGCACAGACCCGGCCTGGCCGTTACTTCGGCCCGTTCGCGTCGGTCGGCGCCGTCAACCGCACCATCACGGCGCTGCAGCGCGCGTTTCTGGTGCGCTCGTGCACCGATTCATTCTTCGAGAGCCGTACGCGGCCGTGTCTGCTGTATCAGATCAAGCGCTGCTCCGGCCCCTGCACGGGCGAGATCGATTTTCCCGGCTACACCGAACTGGTGCGCGAGGCGAATGAGTTTCTTTCCGGCCGCTCGCGGCTGGTGAAACAGCAACTTGCGGGCGAGATGGAGAAGGCGTCGCACGAACTCGAATTCGAGCGCGCCGCGCTGTATCGCGACCGTCTTGCCGCACTCTCCGCGATCCAGTCGCAGCAGGGCATCAACCCGCGCACCGTGGAAGAAGCGGATGTGTTCGCGATCCATCAGGAAGGCGGCTATTCCTGCGTCGAGGTGTTCTTCTTCCGCACCGGCCAGAACTGGGGCAACCGCGCCTACTTCCCGCGCGCCGACAAATCGATCGATGCCGGCGAGGTGCTCGGCTCGTTCCTCGCGCAGTTCTACGACGACAAGCCGCCGCCGAAGTTAATCCTGCTGTCGCATCGTGTCGAGGATCAGGAACTGCTGGCAGAGGCGCTCAGCGTCAAGGCGGGGTCCAGGGTGGAGGTTTCAACGCCGCAGCGTGGCGAGAAAAAAGAACTTGTCGGGCACGCGCTGACCAATGCGCGCGAAGCGCTCGGCCGCAAGCTCGCCGATACTGCGACGCAGACGCGGCTGCTGGAAGGGCTGTCGACGGCGCTTGGTCTTCCGCGCGTGCCGAAGCGGATCGAGGTCTATGACAACAGCCACATCCAGGGCACCAATGCGGTCGGCGCGATGATCGTCGCGGGGCCGGAAGGTTTCCTGAAGAATCAGTACCGCAAGTTCAACATCAAGTCGGAAGGTCTCGCGCCGGGCGATGACTACGGCATGATGCGCGAAGTGCTGGAGCGGCGCTTCAAGCGGCTGATCGGCGGTGCATCCGACGGCAAGAAGCCGGACAAGGAAAGCGACGATGCCGTGCCGCAATGGCCCGACCTTGTGATCATCGACGGCGGACAGGGCCAACTCAATGCCGCGCGCGAGATTTTCACCGGACTGAACCTGACGGATGTGTCGCTGATCGCGGTGGCCAAGGGGCCGGACCGCGACGCCGGGCGCGAAACCCTGTTCATGCCGGACCGGCCGTCGATCAAGCTCGAGCCGCGCGATCCGGTGCTGTACTTCATCCAGCGGCTGCGCGATGAGGCGCATCGCTTTGTCATTGGCTCGCACCGCAAGCTGCGCAAGAAGGACATCCGCGAGGCCGGACTGCAGGAAATCCCAGGCATCGGCCCGTCACGCAAACGTGCCCTGCTGCATCATTTCGGGACCCTGAAGGAAATCGAGCGGGCCTCGGTGGCCGATCTCGGCAAGGTTCCGGGCGTGAGCGCTGAAAGTGCACGTAAAATCTTCGATTTCTTCCATCCCGGCAGCGGGTGACCGCGCACCCACGCCAGCAATTAGACTTACCCCAAATGCGCCCAACGGGCTGTTGACGCGGACACTTTCGCAGTATTGGTAACATCATGACCAGTGTCGCCGCCCCGAAGCCAGCAAAGCGCTCGCTGTCTTTGCCCAATATCCTGACTTACTCCCGGATTGCCGCGATTCCGGTGGTGATCGGCTGCATGTATGCGCAATCCATCATGGGCGCGCCGCTGTGGCTACGCTGGGTGGCGCTGTTCGTCTTCATCGCGGCGGGCGTCACCGATTTTCTCGATGGTTATTACGCCCGGATCTGGGACCAGCAATCGTCGCTGGGCAAGATGCTCGACCCGATCGCGGACAAGCTCCTGGTGGCGTCGTGCCTCTTGATGTTGGCGGCGGACGAAACCATTCGCGGCTGGTCGCTGTGGGCAGCCATTGTGATCCTGTGCCGCGAGATTCTGGTGTCGGGCCTGCGCGAGTACCTCGCGGCCATCCGCATCAGCGTACCGGTGTCGCAACTGGCGAAATGGAAGACGACCGTGCAGCTCGTGGCGATCGGCTTCCTGATTGCAGGCGAGGCGGGCGAAATGATCCTGCCGCCGACCGTCCTGATCGGCATCGTGCTGTTGTGGATTTCGGCGATTCTCACCATCTACACCGGATGGGATTACCTGCGCGCGGGAATCCATCATCTGACCGAGGAAGACCGGTGAAGGTTCTGTATTTCGCATGGGTGCGCGAACGCGTCGGCAAGGCCGAGGAAACGCTGGAGCCGCCGGCGAGCGTGCGCACCGTGTCCGACCTGATGCAGTGGCTCGTGGCGCGCGGCGAGGAATACGCCAGCGCCTTCGCTTCGCCGCGCACGATCCGAGCCGCCATCGACCATACCCATGTAAAGCCTGACACCGCGATCGCCGGTGCGCGCGAGATCGCGTTCTTCCCGCCGATGACCGGCGGCTGACCCTCCGATGACGACGCCCGTCACCATCCGGATCCAGTCCGCGGATTTCGACATCGCCGCGGAAATCGCGGCGCTGACCAAGGGCAACACCGACATCGGCGCCGTGGTGAGCTTCTCCGGCATCTGCCGGGGCGGCGAGGGCGACAAGGCGATCGCCGCAATGACGCTCGAGCACTATCCCGGCATGGCGGAGGCCGAGATTGGGCGGCATGTGTCCGAGGCGATCGCGCGCTGGCCGCTGACCGGGGTCACGGTGATCCATCGCTTTGGCCGCGTCGTGCCGGGCGACAACATCGTGCTGGTGCTGACCGCGTCGGTGCATCGCGAGGCGGCATTTCAGGCCGCGGAATTTCTGATGGATTATCTCAAGACCAATGCGCCGTTCTGGAAATCCGAGCAACGCACGGACGACAACACGGTCTGGGTCGATGCGCAGACCCATGACGACAACGCAGCAGCGCGGTGGAAGAAGTGATGGCGAAGAAAGCGAAATCCGTTGCGGCGAAAAAGAAGGCGTCTGCGAAACGCGCGGGCGCAAAGCCGAAGACGGTGTTGAAGGCCGCAAAGCCGCTCAAGGCCGCACCCGGTGAGTTGCTGACGCTGCTCGACCTGATGCGTTATGGCGTCAGCCGCTTTGTCGAAGCCGGCGTGGTGTTCGCCCACGGCACCACCGATCCGGTGGCGGAAGCGGCGTTTGTCGTCTGCGAGACGCTGCATCTGCATCCGGACCAGTTCGAGATGTTCGCCAATGCGCGGGTCACCTCGCAAGAGGCCGCGAAAATTCTTGCGCTGATCGACAAGCGCATCGCGACCCGGAAACCTTCGGCCTATCTCGTCAACAAGATCTACATGCGCGGCCTGCCGTTCTATGTCGACGAGCGCACCATTGTGCCGCGCTCCTTTATCGGCGAACTGCTGGATTCGCATTTCGGTGGTGACCTCGAAGAGGAAGGCGGGTCGCTGATCGACGATCCGGGCAACATCACACGCGTGCTCGATCTGTGCACCGGCTCGGGATGTCTGGCGATCCTCGCCTGTCAGAGTTTTCCCAATGCGACCGTCGACGCGGTGGACATTTCACCGGATGCGCTGGCGGTCGCCGCGCGCAATGTCGCCGATTACGGTCTTGAGGATCGGATTTCGCTCTTCGAAGGCGATCTGTTCGACGCCATCGGCGATGCGCGCTACGATCTCATCATCACCAATCCGCCCTATGTGGATGCGGAAGGCATGGCGGGCCTGCCGCGCGAATGCCTGCATGAACCCTCGATTGCTTTCGATGGCGGCGACGACGGCCTCGACCTCGTGCGCAGGATTCTGGACGAGGCGAAGGATCATCTGACGCCGGACGGCGGTCTGCTGTGTGAGATCGGCCGCGGCCGCGATGTGTTGGGGGATGCCTATCCGAACCTGCCGCTGCTGTGGCTCGACACCGAGGACTCTGACGGCGAGGTGTTCTGGATTCCGGCAGAGGCGCTGGCCTGAGGAGGGTGCGGCATGTCGGCTGAACGCTTTCTGTGCGAGGCGATCGATCTTGCGCGTGACAACGTCCATCGCGGCGGCCGGCCGTTTGGCGCCGTGCTGGTGAAGGACGGCAAAGTGATTGCAACCGGTGTGAATGAAATTGGAGCCACCGGCGATCCGACGACACACGCAGAATTGCAGGCGATCCGCGCAGCGAGCCGCGCACTCGGCTCACCACGCCTTGACGGCTGCGTCATTTATGCGAGCGGCCATCCGTGCCCGATGTGCCTCGCGGCGATGCATCTCACCGGCATCACCGAAGTGACTTACGCCTATTCCAACGAGGACGGCGAGCCCTACGGGCTGTCGACGGCGGCGATCTATGCGGAGATGGCGCGGCCGGTCATGCAGCATCATGCGCTCAAAGTGGCGTATGTGCCGGTGCGGCCGGAAGGCGCGGAAGACATTTATAAGATGTGGAAGGCGGCCGCTGGGTAGCGGCGCGCCTGTATTGCGATTCCGCTCCGGGCGCTTACTTCTTTGCGCGCTCGGCCTGGTCCCAGGCAAACTGGAGACCGGCGGTGCCGCCCAGTTCGATGTTGATATCGAGGAATGCGGGCACGGTGTCGGTGCGGCTCCAGTCGCGCTGAAGTTCGCAGAGCAGCTGCACGAGGGTAATCATCTTGCCGCCCGCCTGCTCGATCCGGCGCAGCGCCATCTCGTGCGAGAGGGCTGAGGTGCCGCCGACTGCATCGACCACGACATAGACTTCGTAGCCTTCCTTGAGTGCGTCGAGCGCTGGGAACGTCAGGCACGCTTCAGTCCACAGTGCCGTCATGATCAGCTTCTTGCGGCCGGTGGCCTTCACCGCCTTCAGGAATTCGACGTCTTCCCATGAATTGATCGTGGTGCGGTCGTAGGTGGGATAGTCCGCCAGCACCTTCGCAAGCTGAGGGATCGGCGGTTTGTTGAGGCCGGTCTTCACGTTGACCGTGGAGTGGACGACGGGAAGACCGTAGGCGATCGCGGTTTTCGCGGTGCCGACGATGTTCTTGACGAGAGCCGGGCGGTCCATCGAGGCGATCGAGTTCACCTGAACGGGCTGATAGTCGATAACGATGAATGCCGAGTTTTGCGGCGTGAGCAGATGATCCTTGGCCGGATCGCGGATGGCTTCGCTGGTCATGATAGTTTTTCCTTCCTTCTTTGAGATGCTCGCAGGGGTGCCGCGCGCAGGCCACGCCTCCGCCGGTCGGGCGGGGCGAGCGCTCCGCCGCTGATGGGATGTTTTCGAAAAAAAAGCTCCGGCCTGGTCAGTCAGGCCGGAGCATTGGTTTACGCGCGTGCGATCTCGCCGAAACGGCCCGAGTTGAAATCGTCAACGGCCTGACGGATTTCAGCCTCGCTGTTCATTACGAACGGGCCGTAGCCGACGATCGGCTCATCGATCGGTTCGCCTGTCAGCACCAGCACGATCGCATCGCTGCTTGCGTCGATGGTCGCACTGCTGCCGTTACGGTCGAGCATCACCATTTCGGCCTCGCCGGCGTCCTGCGTGCCGTTGACGGTGATCCGGCCGGCGACAACGACAAGCATGGTCGTGTGCCCCTCGGGAAGCTCGAGGGTGACGGCCGCGTCGCGGTTCACTCTCACGTCCCAGAGATTGATCGGCGTGAACGTCCGCGCCGGTCCCTTGCGGCCGTCGAAGGCCCCCGCAATCACCCGCACCCACCCCGCGTTGCCGGGCAGATCGACCACGGGGATGTCGCTATCCGTAATCGTCTGATAGCCCGGCTTGCTCATCTTGTCCTTTGCAGGGAGATTCACCCAGAGCTGGATCATGCGAAACGGCCCGCCGCTCCGCGTGAAACCCTTCGAGTGAAACTCCTCGTGCAGGATGCCGCCGGCCGCGGTCATCCACTGCACGTCGCCGGGGCCGATCACGCCGCCCTTGCCGGTGGAATCCCGGTGTTCAACCTCACCGTCGTAGACGACTGTCACGGTCTCGAAGCCGCGATGCGGGTGCTGACCGACGCCACGCGGTTTGAATGCGGGCCCGAAATTGTACGGTCCGGCCTGATCGAGCAGCAGGAACGGACTGACATGCTCTCCGAGGCTGTCATAGGAAAACAGCGAGCGGACCGGAAAACCGTCGCCGACCCAGTGCATGTTGGGATTGCTGTAAGTGCCAAGAACCTTCTTCATGATGGATCTCCTGGGCATCGGGGCGATCCCCGATTGCTGATGCACTGGTTGTATTATCGGAACAGTCACGCCAGAAGATTGCGAGAATGCACTCTGTGTCCTATAAATAGGATAATGCAGGATCTCAACGATCTCTACTATTTCGTCCAAGTGGTCGATCGCGGCGGCTTTGCCGCCGCGGGCCGGGCGCTGGGGATTCAGAAATCGAAGCTGAGCCGCAGGATCGCGCTGCTCGAAGAGCGGCTCGGCGTGCGGCTGATCCAGCGTTCCACGCGGCGATTCTCTGTGACCGAGATTGGACAGGAGTATTACGAGCGCTGCGTGGCCGTGCTGGTCGAGGCCGAAGCCGCGCAGTCGGTGATCGAACGCATCCGCTCGGAGCCGCGGGGCGTGATCCGGATGGCGTGTCCGACTGCGCTGATCAATTTTCAGTTCGGCGAGATGATCGCGCGATTCATGATCGCCAATCCGCACGTCGAGATTCATCTGGAGAGCACCAACCGGCGGGTCGATGTGATCGGCGAAGGATTCGATATTGCGATCAGGGTGCGGTTTCCGCCGCTTGAGCATACCGAACTGGTGATGCGCCGGCTTGACGAGAGCACCCAGTGTCTCGTCGCCAGCCCTTCGTTGTTAAAGGGGCGAAAGCAGCTGAAAAGTCCGGCCGACCTGCATGGCTTGCCCAGTCTCGATCTCGGGCCACCGCATCGCGAGCACAACTGGTCGCTCGACCATTCCGACGGAACAACGGCAACCGTTTCTCACGATCCGCGACTCGTGACGGACGATATGGCGGCGCTGCGCGAGGCCGCGATCAAGGGCGTCGGCATTGTGCAACTGCCGACCATGATGGTCTGGCAGGATGTCCAGGCGGGACGACTCGTTCACGTCCTGCCGCAATGGATTCCCAAGAGCGGGATCATTCACGCGGTGTTTCCGTCGCGACGCGGATTGCTGCCCTCGGTGCGCGCGCTGGTGGACTTCATGGTGAGTCAGTGTGATGCACGGCGGCACGCGGTCACAATGGGATAGCGTGCCGCCGCCGGTCACAGAACCTTTCTGATCCAGTTATGCTCATCGGCCGCGCGGCCGTACTGGATGTCGACCAGCTTCTTGCGCAGCCCCATTGCAACCGGGCCAGCAGCACCGCCGTTGATAATGAAATCGCCGCTCGCGGAACGCACCTTGCCGATCGGCGAGATGACCGCTGCCGTACCGCAGGCGAAGGCTTCCTTCAGCTTGCCGCTGGCCGCGTCCGCGCGCCATTGGTCGATCGTGTAGGTTTCCTCGCGTACGCGCGTGCCGGTTTCCTTCGCGAGCGCGATAATTGAGTCCCGCGTGATGCCGGGCAGGATGGTGCCGAGCGGCGGCGTCAGCAGCGAGCCGTCGTCGAATACGAAGAACACGTTCATGCCGCCGAGTTCTTCGATGTAGCGGCGCTCCACCGCATCCAGGAAGACCACCTGATCGCAGCCGTGATCGATGGCTTCCGCCTGGGCACGCAGACTTGCGGCGTAGTTGCCGCCGCACTTGACGGCGCCGGTGCCGCCAATCGCGGCGCGCGTGTAGTTCTCCGACACCCAGATCGACACCGGCGCAGGGCCGCCCTTGAAATAGGACCCGACCGGCGACGCGATCACCGCGAAGATGTATTCGGCGGACGGCTTCACCCCGAGGAAGACTTCGTTGGCGATCATGAAGGGGCGCAGGTAGAGGCTGCCTTCGCCGCCGGGAATCCAGTCGCGGTCGATGCGCACGAGCCGCTCGACCGCCTCGATGAACACAGGCTCGGGCAGCGGCGCCATCGCCATCCGCTCGGCTGAACTGCGGAAGCGTTTGGCATTGGCGTCGGGACGGAACAGGTTCACGCCGCCATCGTCGCGCCTGTACGCCTTGAGGCCTTCGAAAATTTCCTGAGCGTAGTGCAGGACGGCTGTTGCCGGATCGAGCGCGAAGTTCGCGCGGGATTCGACGCGCGCGCCATGCCAGCCCTTGCCCTGGCTGTAGCGGACCACAGCCATATGGTCGGTGAAAACCCGCCCGAAGCCGGGGTCAACGAGTTTCGCCGCGCGGTCCTTGTCGGATGTCGGATTCGACGCAGGCTGCGTTTCGAATTCCAGCAGGATCTCGCCGTCGATCTTGTCGAATGAAACTCCCGAAATTCCCATGGGGTCTTCTCCCGGCTCTTGATTGCAGTCCACGCGGCGGCGGGCTGGTTGGTTCAGGTCTTGGACCAGGCCCCGCCGGCCCGAGGGCCGGTTTCCGCTTTGGCGGAAGGCGCGAAGTCCAGTATGTTTGCCGAAATGCCGCTCGACAATCGCACGTTGAAAGAAATTGCGTCCTGGACCTGTCGCCACTGCAGGCGTCTCTGCGAACTTAAGGACCAAGGATGAGCGGCGAAACGAACTAATATTTCGTCGTCATCGCCGTTTTTGTAACATTGAGACCTATATACGTCAATATGGCTGACATAAAATTTATGAAGACAGGAGCTCATACCCCTGACGTCGCCGCCGGTTCCACCGTACCGGGGGGTGGTTCTTTGCGCTGGGACATCATCGAGCTGCTGTTTTTTGCCTACCGGGACTTCGTCGGCGATGCCGATCACGTGCTGGAAGAGTTCGGTTTCGGCCGCGCCCATCACCGGGTGGTGCATTTCGTGACCCGCTATCCGGGTTTGAAAGTCGCCGATCTGCTCGACGTGCTGCGGATCACCAAGCAGTCGCTCGGTCGCGTTCTGAAGCAGTTGCTCGACGAGGGCTATATCGTCCAGAAGGCCGGCGACAACGACCGGCGGCAGCGTCTTCTTTTCGCCACGGCGAAGGGCGAGGCCCTTGTGGCGAAGCTTGCGGGATTGCAGACCGCACGCATCACGCGGGCGCTTGAAGCGATCGGGCCGGAAAGCGCCGACACCGTGCGGCGGTTTTTGCTGGGCATGATCGACCACACCGATCCCGACAAGGTGCTGGAGGAAATTCTCCGAGGCAGCCGCCAGACGGCGAAGGATTCAAGGTGACAGCGATCTCGATACAGGAGCGAACCGGCCGCCAGCCGGCCGATGACGCGCCGCATCTGCTGCTGGTGGACGACGACCGCCGCATCCGCGATCTGCTGTCACGCTTTCTGGCCGGCGAGGGCTATCGCGTCACCACGGCCATGAGCGCCGCCGACGCGCGCGCCAAGCTGAGCGGGCTGCATTTCGATCTCCTGATCCTCGATGTGATGATGCCGGGCGAAACCGGTTTCGATCTCGCGCGCTCGATCCGCACCTCCTCGGCGGTGCCGATCATCATGCTCACTGCACGGCACGAGGCCGAGAGCCGCATCGAAGGTTTGCAGATCGGCGCCGACGACTATGTCGCCAAACCGTTCGAGCCGCGCGAACTGGTGCTGCGGATTGCCAACATTCTCAAGCGCGCCGCGCCGGCGGTTGCGCCTGCGATCGAGTCGGTCGCGTTCGGGCCCTACGTCTATCATCTCGAGCGGGGCGAATTGCGGGATGGCGACAAGGTCATCCATCTCACCGACCGCGAACGCGACATGCTGCGTATTCTCAGCGCGACGCCGGGCGAGACCGTGCCGCGCGGGGCGCTGACCGGTGGCGACGGTTCGGTCAACGAGCGCGCGGTGGACGTCCAGATCAACCGGCTGCGGCGCAAGATCGAGCGCGATCCGGCCAATCCGCTGTTCCTGCAGGCGGTGCGTGGCATCGGCTATCGTCTCGTGGCATCGCCGTGACCGGACCGGGCGCGTTGTTATGAGTACGCTCGACACAGGTCTCACGCTCATTCGTACCGCGTCGCGTCGCGTGTCACGCGCCAGCGAATGGCTGGGCCGCTGGTTCAAGGAGCTGATGCCGAAGGGGCTCTATGCCCGCGCGCTGCTGATCATCATCGTGCCGATGGTGATCCTGCAATCGGTGGTCGCCTTCGTATTCATGGAGCGGCACTGGAATACGGTGACGCGGCGTCTGTCCGCCGCCGTGGTGCAGGACATCTCCGCGCTGATCGACGTCTACCGGACCTATCCGCAGGACAAGGACCGCACGCAGATCAAGCGCATCGCGCAGCAGCGGCTTGGGCTGGTGGTGGATTTTCTTCCCGTCAATGACATGCCGGCGCCAGGACCGAAGCCGTTCTTCTCGCTGCTCGACCAGACGTTGTCGGTGCAGCTCAGCCGCCAGATCGCCCGCCCGTTCTGGATCGACACCGTCGGGCGTTCGTCGCTGGTGGAAATCCGCATCAAGCTCGACGACACGGTGATGCGGATCTTCGCGCAACGCAGCGCGGCCTATGCTTCGAATTCGGAAATCTTCATCTTCTGGATGCTGGGCACGTCCTCGATCCTGCTGATCGTGGCGGTGCTGTTCCTGCGCAACCAGATCAAGCCGATCCTGCGGCTGGCGGATGCCGCGGAAAGCTTCGGCAAGGGCCGCGAGGTGCCGGACTTCCGTCCGCGCGGCGCGCGCGAGGTTCGCCGGGCCGCTTATGCCTTCCTTGAGATGAAATCGCGCGTCGAGCGCAGTATCGAACAGCGCACCGCGATGCTGGCCGGCGTCAGCCACGATCTGCGCACCATCCTGACGCGTTTCAAGCTGGAAATGGCGCTGATCGGCGACAGCCCGGAAGTCGAGGGCATGCGCAAGGACGTCGACGAGATGAGCGGCATGCTGGAGGCGTATCTGTCCTTCGCGCGCGGCGACAGCGGTGAGCAGGCCCGGCCGACCGACATGGAGCAGGCGCTTGAGGAACTGCGTAGCGACGCCGAGCGCCACGGCCACGCCGCGACCGTCGTGTTCCACGGCATGCCGGTCGTGATCGTGAAGCCCGCTGCGTTCAAGCGCTGCGTCGCGAACCTGGTGTCGAATGCAGGCCGTCATGCCAACGCAATTGCGATCACCGGTCATCGCGATCATCGCTATCTGACGGTGACGGTGGATGATGACGGTCCGGGCATTCCGCCGGAGATGCGCGAGGAAGTGTTCAAGCCGTTCCTGCGGCTCGACGATGCGCGCAATCAGGATGAGGGCGGCACCGGTCTCGGCCTTGCCATTGCGCGCGATATCGCGCGCTCCCATGGCGGCGACATCACGCTCGGTGACAGCCCGATGGGCGGCCTGCGCGCGACGGTGCGTGTGCCGGTGTAGCGCGTCATTGCGAGCGAAGCGAAGCAATCCAGAGCAATGGAAAATGGATTGCTTCGTCGCCATAGCGCGTCGAAGACGCGCGTAAACGCGCTAATGGCTCCTCGCAATGACGAAGAGCGATTACTTCGCCAGTTCTCTTGACCGCTTCGTCGCGGCGGCAATCGCGCGGGTCAGCAGCGGCTGGAATCCGTCTGCGCCCATCAGCACTTCAAGTGCGGCTGCTGTGGTGCCGCCGGGCGAGGTGACATTCTTGCGCAACGTAGCGCTGTCGAGATCCGACAAGCGCAGCAGCTCGCCGGAGCCTGACACGGTTGCCCGCGCCAGTGTTGTCGCCAGCGCTTCGGGGAGTCCGGCCGCGACGCCGGCGCGCGCGAGTTCTTCCGCGAGCAGGAACACATAAGCCGGACCCGAGCCGGACACGGCGGTGACGGCATCCATCAGCGCTTCGTCCTCGACCCATTCGACGCCGCCGGTGGCGCGCAGCAGCGCATCCGCGACAGCGCGCTGACCCGGTGTGACACCGTTGGCCGGGACCGCGACGGTGATGCCGCGTCCGATCGCAGCGGGTGTGTTGGGCATTGCGCGGATCACCTTGCCGCCGCAAACCTCGGTAAGCCCTGCAATGGTGGTTCCCGCCATGATCGAGACCACGAGGGTGGATGTGCCGACCAGCGGCCGCAGCTGCGGTCCGGCATCGCGAAACATCTGCGGCTTCACCGCAAGCACCAGCACGTCGGCGGTACCGATGTCCTTTGTCTCGGGATTGAGCCGCACGCCACGGGCAACAAAGGCGCGGGTGTCGTCCGACGGATATGGCTCGATGATGGTCACGCGTTTGGCGTCGAGTCCTCCGTCGAGCCAGCCGGACAGCATCGCGCCGCCCATCTTGCCCGCGCCCGCGAGCACGAGTGAGCCTGTGAAGTTCTTCAGCGCGTCGGAGGAAGTTGATGTTGCCATGGCTCAATCCACTCGGGTCGTCCCCGCGAAAGCGGGGACCCATAACCACAGAGTTCTATTGAATGAGCGGGGGCGCAACAAGCTGTCGCAGCGTGCGCGGATCGAAAGATAGGTCCCCGCTTTCGCGGGGACGACATCTCGGGTGTTGCGCGCCCTGGATGAAGTGAAGCCTACGCCTCGCCTGCGGTATCGAACATGGCGGCGCTCATGGCCTCCGCGGCGGTCTTGCCGGCCCAGACCACGAATTGCAGCGCCGGATAGTAGCGCTCGCAGGCGTGCAGCGCGCCTTCGAGCATCAGTTCGCACTGCGCCGGCGTGGCGGTCATGCCGCCTGGCAGGATCAGCGCCTGCCGGTACATGATCGATCCGGTGGTGAGCCAGACGTCGAAATGACCGATCCACAATTGCTCGTTGATCGCGGCGATCAGGCGCTGCACTTCGCCGCGCCGTGCCTCCGGAATTTTCATGTCGAACGTGCAGGCCAGATGCAGCGCATCGATGTCGCCCATCCAGGTGAAGGAGAGCTGATAATCGGTCCACTGTCCCTGCGTGAGAATGGTGATCTCGTCGTGGCCCGAGCGTTCGAACGACCAGTCGTTGGAGGACGCGATCTCCTCGACGACCGAAAGCGGGCTGCTCTGCGAATCCGTTATGATGTCCAGATGGGACATGCTGCCTTCACCCTCTGCTTGGTGTGGGATGTGAAACGCCTGAACGAAACGCAAAGAACGAGCGAGAACTGTCGCTGCAAGTTCTCCGTTTACGATCATGACAACCCGGCTTTCGGATCGTGCGCCGCAACGGCAACCTTGTGACAAGATTGATCGGTGATTTGCGCAAAGCGCGCAACGTCACCGCGAATCCCGTCCACAGGCAAAGGGCTAATTTGCTGTCTCTTCAACAGGCAAGCGCGAGATGTGGCGATGAACTGCGCTTGCGCGCCAATTCATGAGTCAGCGCATGAGTTTACGTCCGAATGACTCGTGTTCGGGCGTGAGAACAAAACGGAATCGGATTCGCGCGGCGCGAGTCGCGCGGAGTCATTGCGCGTGCGGGGCGAGAAAAAATATTTTTGAGATTGAGCCGTTCAGTCGAACAGGCTCGACACCGACTCTTCCGACGCGGTGCGGCCGATGGCTTCGGCGATCAGGGTCGCGACCGAGAGCACGCGGATGTTCGGCGCCTTGCGCACCGCATCAGTCGGCTGGATCGAGTCGGTGATGACCAGTTCCTTGAGCCGCGATGAGGTGACGCGTGCGACCGCGCCGCCCGACAGAACGCCATGGGTGAGATAGGCCGAGACTTCCTTGGCGCCGTACTTGAGCAGCGCGTCGGCGGCATTCACCAGCGTGCCGCCGGAATCGACGATGTCGTCGATCAGGATGCAGTTGTAGCCGGCGACATCGCCGATCACGTTCATGACTTCGGATTCACCGGCGCGTTCGCGGCGCTTGTCGACGATGGCCAGCGGCGCGTTGATCCGCTTGGCGAGGCCGCGTGCGCGGGCCACGCCGCCGACGTCCGGCGACACCACCATCACATTGGCGAGGTCGAACTTCTCCTTGATGTCGCGCACCATCAGCGGCGAGGCATAAAGGTTGTCGGTCGGGATATCGAAGAAGCCCTGGATCTGCCCGGCATGAAGATCGAGCGTCATCACGCGGTCGGCGCCGGCATGGGTGATCATGTTGGCCACCAGCTTGGCCGAAATCGGGGTGCGTCCGCCGGCTTTGCGGTCCTGTCGCGCGTAGCCGAAATAGGGGATCACGGCGGTGATGCGGCGCGCGGAGGCGCGGCGCAGCGCATCGGTGATGATGAGCAATTCCATCAGGTGGTCGTTGGTCGGAAACGACGTCGACTGGATAATGAAGACGTCGGAGCCGCGGACGTTTTCCTGAATCTCGACGAAGATTTCCATGTCGGCGAAGCGACGCACGCTCGCCTTGGTCAGCGGGACGCCGAGCACCGAGGAAATCTCGGCGGCCAATTCCGGGTTCGAATTGCCGGCCACCAGCTTGATGGAGCCATTCTTCGCTGAAATCGCAGCATCTCCTTTTGACGTGGGGGAAACGCTTTTCAACATATCAGCCGCTGCCTATGGAACCTGGGTGATCCAGCATTTTGCAGGCGCGTGATAACAAGGACAGAACAAGGCTGGCAATATAGCCCTTGGTGTTTTCCTGCAAAAACCCGCGTGCGGACAGGCCCGTATCCCTAATGGGCGCTGAAGGCCAGCGTTTGCATTCGTCCCGGGGCCGATTCAGGCCGATTCCCGTCGATCTGTGCGATCGCGGGACCCGATGTCCGGGGCGCGGCCGGGGCAGGGGAGTCCTGCGCCGGGGCGGTCCCGCTGATCAGCCCGTTGAGGCCGTTCAGCCCGGCGAGCGCGATTCGGCGCATCAGCTGGTCATCGGCGGTGGCCCAGGCGTCGCGGCCGCCCTTGCCGGCGGGCTCCTCGCCGCTGAGGCGAACGGCGCGTTCCTGATCCCGGTCGTAGACATCCCAGACCCAGGCGATGGTGGTCTTGCCGTGCCGGACCTGCGCCGACAGATAGCTGCGGACCCGGTAGGAGGCCTGCGCCTCGCGGGAGACGATGGTGAAACTGCGGGCGGTGGACTCGGTTTCCAGCGCGCGGACCAGCCGGTCGAACACCTGCGGCGGCGGGCCGTCCACGGATTCAAAAGCGACCGTAGGGCCGAAGCTTGCGGAGGATGCAACCGGTCCGGACCCATTGGTGGTGCAGGCGGCGGTCAGGCTCAACAGGGCCATCAGCAGCGATGTCCGCACAACCTGCGGCATCGCCCAAGTGATTGTTCGCCCTCTGAAATTCATGCCCGCCCCGATTTCTCGCCGGCAGGGTTGTGCCCTGCACGGCGAGGTTCGGTCCAGCGATATCGTTAATAAGCGTTAACGTCTAGGGCGGGCTGTGGGCAGGGTTTGCAATCGGCGACCATAGCTGCCGGCATTTGAGCCAAATCCGAATGGCGTGCGGATTGTCAGGCCAGGTGATGCTTCATGGCGTCGATGATCCAGGTCCACTCCCGGTTCGGGCTGGTCTGCGGCGGCTGGCCTTTCATGATTGCCACAAGCTCCCAGTAACGCACCGCGCGGGCGTCATGCGCGGCGTATCGTGTGCGCAGCCACGCCTTGTAATCGTCATCCGGCGCGCGGCCCATCACACGTGCGGAGGTTTCCAGCCACTCCTGCGCAAGCTCGCGGGCTCTTTCCGATTCCGGTCCAAACCCCTGCGCGATGGCGGCCTTTGCTTTCGCCACGAACGGATCGCCCGCGGCCTGCCAGGCGGAGAGATCGAAGTCGTTCTTGTTCCAGACTTCCTTCGCATTGGCGCGCATGGTGGCGACGAATTCCGGATCATCGAGGATTGCGGACAGTTCGATCCAGGCGTCGCACTGCTCGGGCGTCGGATTGTCCGGCAGTTCAGGCGTGCTGGCCTCGATCATCTGGCGCATCCATTCGGGATCGATGCGGACGTCCTGCGACACCTGGCTGTAGAAACGTTCGATCACGTTGCGGCGTTCAAGGCGGGACAGATTGGTCATGGTCCAGAATCTCCTCAGGTCTGCTTCGGTGAGTTCGGGGGAGCGGAGTGCGGCGCGCAGCGCGGATGCCACGCGGCGCTGCGAGGCGATCTCGGCCTCGAGTGCGCGAAGCCGCAGCTTCAGCGCGTCGGTCAGCGACAGTTCGTGCGACAGCACCTCGCGAATGGCGTCGAGGCCGACGCCAGCGTCGCGCAGGCAGCGAATAAGATCGAGACGGACGAGTTCCTCGTCAGTGAAGACGCGATAGCCGCTTTCGGTCCGCCCGGCGGGCGGCAACAATCCCTTGTCGGAATAGAAGCGCAGCCGGCGGACCGAAACGCCGCTCAGGCGTGCGGCCTCGCCAATGGTGTAGGTGCGATGTGTCATGGAAGCGTTGTGAGGCTTCCACCGGGTGGAGAGTCAAGGCCGTTCGCTGAAACAAATCCCGGTCACGACGTTCGATAATGTCGCAGGGGTGCGCGCTAGCCGTCCAGCACGATGGCGTGGATGTTGCGGCCGTAGTCCGGTTCCTTGCGGTGCGTCGTGCGGCGGTAGCTGAAGAACCGTTCATCTGCGTAGGTATCGACCCCGACATCGTCGATCATCAGGATGCCCGCGCGTTCCAGCCGCTGGCGGATATAGCCGGCGAGATCGAACATCGCGTGGTCCGCGCGCGTCGAGGGAATGAAGAAACGCGCGTTGCCGGGCGCGCCATCCGAAAAGCGCGCGACGAATTCCGCGCCGACCTCGTAGCTCTGCTGCCGGATCAGCGGGCCGATCGCGGCGATGATGTTTGCGCGCGATGCGTCGAGGCCTTCCATCGCGGCAATCGTGTTCTCAAGCACGCCGCCGATGGCGCCTTTCCAGCCGGAATGCGCTGCGCCGATCACGCGCTTGTCCGGATCGACAAACAGGATAGGCCCGCAGTCGGCGGCGGTGACGCCGAGCGCCAGTCCCGGCACGTTCGTCACCATCGCATCGGCCTTCGGTCGCGATGCTGTGTCCCACGGCGTGGTGGCAACCGCGACATCGGGCGAGTGAATCTGGAATACGGTGAGGAATTGCGGCGGCGTCACACCGAGGTGCTCGGCCATGCGCCGGCGGTTTTCGATGACATGCGCCGGATCGTCATGCGAGCCGATGCCGCCGTTGAGGCTCTCATAGATGCCTGCCGAGACGCCGCCCTCGCGCGAAAAGAACGCGTGGCGCAGACCCGGCACAGCCGACAACAGCGACGATGTGAAGGTCATGATTTCGTGTCCTGTTCGGACAGCGCGGCCAGTGTCTCGATCGCGGAATGCGAAATGCCGAGCACCTTGAACAACGAGCCCATGCCTTCCGGGCTCGGGCCGGTGAGGCGGGCCAGTCCTGCGGTGATCAGCTTCTGGCCGTCTTCGGTCGCGTTTTTCATCAGCGCCTGCGCGCGGGTTTCGATCCCGAGGCTTTTGAGGAAGACGCCCTGCTCGACCGGACCGTGGGCGCGTGCGCCGACATCCTCTGCGGCGCGGGCCAGCGCCTGAAAGTCCACATGCGCAGTCAGATCGGCGAGACCCGCGTTGCGCAGCGGGTTGGTGTAGTTGTGCCGAGCGACCGCCTGGAAGGTATCCCCGGCATCGCTGCGCAGATGGCCATAGTCCATGATCAGCGCGGCGCCGCCCTGATCGCGGAGCCGGCGCGCGATGGTCATGATCTCGTTGTCGGGCCGCCACTCGAAGATCGCGCCATTGGGCGCGGCGCGCACCAGCGGCGGCAGCAGCACCTCGAATCGCGGGATCGGGTCCTTGGCGATGCCGTAGGCGAGAATGTCGTCATCGATCTCGATGACGCGCTCATGCCATCCGGTGTCCTGCTTGACCGCCTGATGGACCGGCAGCGCATCGAAAAACTCGTTGGCGAGAATGATTGCGGGGCCTTCCGGAACGTCCTCGATCCGGTCGTACCATTCCACATAGGCCGCATCGGCCAGCCTCTCGCGCTGCCTGTCGCGCAGCCGCTCGCTGGCCTCGACCAGATGCACGGTGATCGCATCATGGAACGCCGGCAGAATCCGCACCGCGCGCAGCGCGTCCGCCATCATGGTGCCGCGGCCCGGTCCGAGTTCGATGAACTTGACCTCCTGCGGCATGCCCATCGCATTCCACACCGACGCCGCCCACAGTCCGACCAGTTCGCCGAACATCTGGCTGACTTCGGGCGCGGTGATGAAGTCGCCGTCGCGGCCGAGCGGATCGCGCTTGAGGTAGTAGCCGTATTCCGGATGCGTCAGGCAGATCTGCATATACCGCGACACCGGCATCGGGCCGTTCGCGGTGATCTGCTTTCTGATCAGGGTTTCCAGCGGCGAATAATCGGACACGGCGAACTTTCAAAAATCGGGAATCGCTAATTTAAATATGATCGTACGTTATTAAGCCGCTTTGGCCGCGCCGTCACCCGCCGTGCGCGGTCCGCGCCGCCATGCCGCGCCGACAAAGGCCAGGCCGGCAATGATCATCGGGACCGACAGGATCATGCCCATGGTCAGCCCGCCCCAAAGGAAGCCGAGCTGCGGATCGGGTTCGCGGAAAAACTCGCTGATGATGCGGGCCACGCCATAGAGCGCGGCGAATGCGCCGATGATCAGGCCGGGGCGCTTGAGCGCGCCGCCGCGGATCAGCAGCGCCAGGATGATGAAAAGGGCGATGCCTTCGAGTCCCGCTTCATAAAGCTGGCTTGGATGCCGCGGCAGCGGCCCGCCGTTCGGGAATACCATCGCCCACGGCACGCTGGCATCGGCGTGACGGCCCCACAGTTCGCTGTTGATGAAGTTCGCCAGACGTCCGAGCAGCAGGCCGATCGGGCCGACCGCGCAGGTCACGTCGCCCAGCGACAGCACGGAAATATTCCGCTTCCATCCGAACAGCAGCACTGCGATCACGCAGCCCATGAACCCGCCGTGGAACGACATGCCGCCGGTCCAGAGCTTGAAGATCTCGGCGGGATGCTGCGCGAAGAAGCCGAGATTGTAGAACAGCACATAGCCGGTGCGTCCGCCGAGGATGATGCCGAGCGTCACCCACAGGATGAAATCGTCGAAATCCGTGACCGTGAACGGCGCCTTGCCGCCCCACAGCCGTTCGCTGCGGATGATCCTGCGGGCATAGAGCCAGCCCAGCACGATGCCGCCGATATAGGCCAGCGCGTACCAGCGGATCGCAATCGGCCCGATGGCGATGGCGATGGGGTCGAAGACGGGGAACGCGATGGTCAGAAACATGGGCAGGCGATGTCCGGCGGGGCGCGAATCCTGACGTTGATTCCGCGAAATTTAGCCCCGGTTTGCGACAAGAATGCGCGTTTAACAATTCACGTGTTTCTTACATCTTGCGTCCCGGCAAGGCCATCACCATTGTCTGGGCACGTCAACTGCGGTAACCGGGGCCCTTCGGAGTGTGATGATGACCCAGACCAGCAACCGTTTCTTCGACGAGATCGCGCGCCTGATGAATGACGCCGCCGGGGCCGCCTCGGGCGTGAAGCGCGAGATTGAAACCGTCGTGCGCAGCCAGGCCGAGCGCATCCTGCGCGATCTCGATCTCGTCAAGCGTGAGGAATTCGAGGCGGTGAAGGATATGGCGCGCCTCGCACGCGAGGAAAACGAGGCGCTGAAGACGCGCATCGCCGCGCTGGAGAAGAAGCTCGGTCCCGTCGCCGAGACCTGAGGCTGAACGCGTCACGCGTATTGCGCGACGCCGTTGCCGAACGACCAGTTTTCCTTCGCGACTTCCACCAGATTGATGAACACGTCCTCGCGGCGGATGTTCAGTTGCATGTGCAGGTCGTCGGCGATGCGCCTGTAGAACGCCTTCTTCATGTCCAGCGTGCGTCCCCCGTTCAGCGTGACCTGGATGAAGACAATGTCCTTGCTGTATTCGATGCCAAGATAGTTTATCGGAAAATTCAGGTCTTCCGGTGCATGTTCGGTGATGACCTGAAACTTGTCATCCGCGGGAACGTTGATGGTTTCGATCATCGCCGTATAGATGATTTCGCCGATGGCCTTGCGATGTTCGGCCGGCTTTCCCTTCGCAAGATCGATACGCACGAACGGCATGAGGCTTATTCCTTATCTTGAACGATGAATCCGTGCCCGACGGGTGGAGTCAGGCTTTCTTGCGCGTTTTGCGCTCGACAACCGGCCCTTCCGGATCGGTTGCGCCAGAGAGCGCCTGAAGCTTTTCAAGTGTGTCGATCAGCGGATCGCCCTTGCGGGCGGCGAAGATTTCCTTGGCGGACCCAAGGATCTGGTCCTGTGCGACCTGCCAGCTTGATGTCGCGGTATCGATCTTCCTGCCGCCGGCGCTGCTCAGGCGGATCTTTTTCTCGCGGCCGTCGTCGGTGTTTTGAAAGCTGACCCAGCCGTTGGCCGCGAGAACTTTCACGTTCCGGGAAATGGTGGTGGTGTCGAGGACGACCTCTTCGGCGAGTTCGCTGAATGTCGCCGCGCCACCGAGGCGGCGCAGTGCACGCAGCAGCGAAAACTGGGTGATGCGGATGCCGTGATCCTTGAGCGCGGCATCATAGAGGCGCGTCAAGGCCCGCGAGGAACGGCGAAACTGGGTGCAGTAGCAATCGGTGAACATCGGCACAGCCTACGCGACATTAGATGCATATACAATAAATAAAGCTTGCATATGCATCTATATATTGTCACTTTCCGCGGGCGGAATGGATACTAAATAAATCCGGAGGAACCGATGCCGACCTATACTGTGACGACGGCAAACCTGACGCTCTCAGCCGCCCAGAAAGGGCAGATCGCCGAGGCGATCACCGCGGCCCATCATGCCGCAACCGGTGCGCCGGCGTTCTTTGCACAGGTGATCTTCCGCGCCCTCGAGAACGGCGAACATTTCATCGGCGGCAAGCCTAACGCGCATCCGCACGTTTTCATCCACGGCATGATCCGTTCGGGGCGAGGAATCGATGTGAAACAGAAGCTGATGGACGAGGCTGCCGACAAGGTGCGGGCGGCCGCGGGCGTTGGCGCGGAGGATGTCTGGTTCTACATCCAGGACATCGACGCACCGCAGATGATCGAATTCGGCCGCTTCCTTCCCGAACCGGGCGCGGAAGACGCATGGCGAAAGGCCATCACGCCTGAGAAGCAGTCAAAGCTTGGGAAAGCAGGGGTCAGGGTCTTGTGACGGCCCATGCCGACCATTTGAATCGAAACGCTCCGGCTTTGCGCCAACGACGTTGACCAATCCGGTCCAGGATCGCGGTTTGGTTGCGAGGCTTAGCTGTGACTCCGTTCGATCGTACACATTTCTCCGAGGTTGAACGCGTCATCAAGGCGCCTTCACCTCGATGGGACAAGAAGATCGCCGCCGACCTTGTCACTGAAATGGAGGCCTTCTTCGGCAAGGTGGATACCATCCCGCAGATGAAGCAGGCGCTGGCGATCGCGGGCTATCAGGGACTTCAGCGGCAGATTGAACAGGCGGTCAAAGGCAAGACGCGCCTGGATGCGATCCGTGCGATGGCGCATGCGATGCGCAGTTTTTCGCTTGGAAGTCCCGGCCTGGCCATTGCGTCGTTTCGCGACCCGGATGTCGACAATCCCGAGTATCAGAAGGCGGCGGGGCAACTGGCTCTGGTCGTCCTCCGCGTTTTTGCCGACGCAGGCGTCAGCGGCGAGGCTGCCAGACACGCGATCCGCATTCTCAAGAGCCTGGTCCGCGGCTTCGTCATCAACGAAATGTCGGCGCCGGTCGCCCGCCCGATCGAATATCAAAAGAGCTACGTTTTCGCGGTCGAGATGTTCGTTCGCGGGTTGAGCGAGCTTCGGGACGCCAAGGAAGCCGACCGCGTCAGTCCAGTTTGATCCCCGCGGTCTTGATGACCTTCTCCCACTTCGTGGTTTCGGATGCGACATAGGCCGCCATCTCCTGCGGTGTGCTTTGCAACGGATCGATCCCGGCATCGATCAGCTTCTGCTTGATCGCGGGATCGTTGACCGCCTTGAGATAAGCCTCGCGCAGCTTGGCAATGATGTCGGGCGAGACTTTCGCCGGCGCGGCGAAGCCCTGCCACGCCCACGCCTCGAAGCCCGGCACCGTGGCGGCAACGGCCGGCACGCCCGGCAAGCCGTAGAACTCGCCCGGCGAGCACACGCCGATGGCCTTGATCGACTTCAGGTTGAGCTGCGAGCGCGCGGTGGCGAAATCGACGAACATCATGCCGATCTGCCCGCCGGCGAGATCCTGAAGGGCCGGGCCAGCGCCCTTGTAGGGCACATGATTGAGCTTGATGCCTGCTGACTGCGCGAACAGTTCAGCGGCAAGATGGAACGGCGAGCCCACGCCGGCGCTCGCATAGTCGATCGCGCCCGGCGCCTTCTTCGCGGCGTCGATCAGGGCCTGCACCGAATTGACGTTGAGCTTGTCGGTGTTGACCAGCAGCACGATGGCGAAGCGTCCGGTCAGGGAGATCGGCGCGAAGTCCTTTTGCGGATCGTAGGGCAGCTTCTGGTACAGGCTTTTGTTGGAGGCGTAGGTCGAGGTGTCGCCAAGCAGGAAGGTGTAGCCGTCGGGTTCGGCCTTGGCCGCGGCTTCGGCCCCGATCTGCGTTCCGGCGCCGGGGCGATTCTCCACCACGAGCTGCTGACCGAGGGTTGTGCTCATGGACGCCGCCACCAGCCGCGCAAAGAAATCCGTGCCGCCGCCGGCTGCATAGGGGACGATGAGGTGAACCGGCCGTGCTGGGTAGGAGGCCTGTGCCCAGGCCGGCGCAGCCAGACCAGAGGGCACAGCCAGACCCGCGCCGAAGGCCGCGGCGGTGGTCATGAATGAACGGCGGGTCAGCGTCTCGGTCGGCATGGGCGTCCTCCTGCGCGGCCGATGCGGTGCCGGCACGCGTCCTGAATTGGTTGCAGCTGCATCCAATCGCGAGAACGAGCCAAAAGCAACATTGCTGAGGCAAGCAAAAGCGTCGTCCCGGCGAAGGCGGGGATGACCCTGAAAGCTATTCGCGGTTTCTTAGGTCCCGAGCGCCACGGGGCGGAAGGCCTGGCGCAGTGCGCCATCGAGCTTGCCGCCCATCAATTCCATGATCCCGAATGCCTGCTCGGGTGTCATCGCGGATGTTTCGGCGTCGGGTTCGAGCAGCGAGGCGTAGGTGTCCACCAGCGTCATGATGCGGACGATGTCGCTGATCTGCTGTCCCTGAAGTCCTTCGGGATAACCGCTGCCGTCGAGCATCTCGTGATGATGAAGCACCACGTCGAGCACCTCGCCGGGAAATCCGCGCTGCTCTTTCAGCGCGTTGTAACCGAGTTGGGAGTGCTGCGCGAGAATAGCGTTCTCCTCGTCGGTCAGCCTGCCGATCTTTTCGAGAATCGGAACGGGAATGAACGCCTTGCCCACATCGTGGAGCAGAGCCGCGCGGGTCAGGCGGCGCTGGTCGTCTTCGCGCATGCCGAGATGATGGGCGAAGGCAACCGCATAACCGGTGACGTGCAGGGTGTGGCGATAGCTCTTGTTGTGATGCTTGTTGACCGCGATCAGCCACTGCCGCAGCGAGCAGCGTTTGAGCGCGCGCAGAATCTGCGTTTCTGCCTGCATCACATCGTCGAACGAAAGCGGAATGCCGGCGGGAAGCCGCCGGAAAATCTTCGACATCACGACCAGCGCGGCGGTGACGCCGGTGCTCAGGATGCGCGCGTCGGTGGTGTGTTCGTCTTCCGGTGTTTCCGGAAACACCTGGCGAATCCGGTGCAGGATGCTTTCCGGATGAAACGGCCGCTGGATGGTATCGGTCGCGCCGAGCGCCCAGGCCTGCGCCGAGCCGTGATGAAGCGCATCAGCGAGCACGAACAGCCGGGGCAGCGGCTGATAGTCCTTGCCGGTGAGCTTGCTGCGCACGCGCTGCACGGCCGCGGCCGAGGTGAGGTCGATATCGATGACGACGCCGGCGAAGTCGCTGGCCGGGTGATCGGGCAGATCGAAAATGGAGATCGTTTCCACGCTGCCTGCATTCCTCAGAATGCGGGCGAGGTCTTCGCTTTGGTCCTCACAATCCGATGCGAGAAGCAGACGTCGCGACGTCTGCGGAAGTTCTGCCAAAGCGGCCATGTCCGTCCTCTGCGGGGCGTTCGGTAGGTATCAACTCCACAGATGTAGCGAAAAACAGGTTCCCAACTCTTAACAGTTATCCTTAACGGCGGTTACCGGCTCTCGTCACGCGACCGTGCCTTCCGCCGGCTGCATCTTTAATCAAAGCTGAATCGCAATAGTAACGATTGGGTAAAAGAGCGCAGCCGCCGGCCATGCCGAAGATTCTGTCGATCCAGTACCTGCGCGCCGCCGCCGCCCTGATGGTGGTGTTTTTCCATGCCGACGGCATGGCGCAGGAATACTTCCATTTTCAACGGCTGCCGTTCGGCGCGGCCGGCGTCGATATCTTCTTCGTCATCAGCGGATTCATCATGTGGATCACCACGGCGTCGGAGCGGACCACGCCGGCATCCTTCGCGGTGAACAGGATCATCCGTATCGTGCCGCTCTACTGGGCGATGACACTGCTGCTTTACGGCGGCTGGCTGATCTTTCGCGATCCGGCGACAGTGCCCTCGCTGTGGAATCTCATCCGGTCCCTGCTGTTCATCCCGTTCGTTTCGCCGCGAACGGGAGAAATCCAGCCGCTGCTGATCGCCGGATGGACACTGAATTTCGAGATGTTCTTCTATGCGGTGTTCGCCCTTGCGCTTCTGATTGCGAGACGGCACCGGGCGGTGTTCGTTTGCACTGTCCTGAGCGCGCTGGTCGTATCCACGTTATTTGTTCCACCGTCGGGGCCGGTCGCGCTCACCTACACCAGCCCGCTGCTGATCGAGTTCATGATCGGATGTCTGCTGGGTGTCATGTATGAGCGCAAGGCGTTGCCGCGCCCGGCTGTCGCCGTGTTCCTGCTCGCCACCGGATGTGGCCTGCTGCTGACGTCAGGCGTGCTGTCGGCAGCCAACATTTCTGCTTCGCGCTTTTTTCATTGGGGGCTTCCAGCATTCCTGATCGTCACCGGCGCGCTCGCGCTCGAACCGAAGTTGAAGGATTGGCGCCTGCCGATGTTGCTGGGCGACGCATCCTATTCGATTTATCTCACCCACGGCGTCGTACTCTCTGCCGTGAAGAACGCGGTCGTCTTCTCGGGCAACGGTGCGCCGTCACTGCTGGCCGGCGGGTTCATTCTCGTTGGGTGCCTGGCGAGCGTCGTGGGCGGCGTTCTGGTCTACCGGATGATCGAAATGCCATTGGTTGCGATCTGCAAGAATCTGGCCGCGGTGGTTCGGCGGCCGGCCGCGGTCGCCGCGCACCGGCCGACCTGACACCCCTCACGCTGCCTCATCGGCGCGGCGCCAGACCGGAAAAGGATCGCGGAGTTTCGCCCACGCTGCGGTGTTCATCGCGTCCTTGCCGGTGATCGCCACAAGGCACGCATCGAGCCGTCGCGTCAGTTCGGCGGTGTCCATGCCGGTGCCGATGAAGACGATTTCCTGCCGGCGATCGCCCCACACCTCCGACCAGCTTTTCGCGATGGCCGCGCGCCATTCGGGATGATCGGGCCACCGCTCCTCCGGGATTGCCGCCCACCAGAATCCCATCGCCTCGTTGCGCACGATCGCGCCAGCCTGGCTGAGTTCGCCGACCCATTGCGGCCGCGTCGCCAGCCAGAAGTGCCCCTTGGCGCGGATCACGCCTGGCCAGCTTGACGTGATGAAGGCGTGAAACTTCTGCGGATCGAACGGCCGGCGCGCGCGATAGACGAAATTCGTCACGCCGTATTCCTCCGTCTCCGGAACATGGTCGGCGAAGCCGTACAGTTCCTTGAACCAGACCGGATGCTGCTGTGCTTTTTCAAAATCGAAGCGCCCGGTGTTGAGAATTTTTTCCAGCGGCACCTTGGAAAAGCTGGTCTCGATGATCTCCGCTTCGGGATTGAGCGCGATCAAGATGCGTCGTGCGGCTTCGCACTGGGCGGGTGAGGCGTCGCCGACCTTGTTGAGCACGATGACGTCGGCGAACTCGATCTGGTCGACCAGGAGATCGACCAGCGTGCGCTTGTCGTCGTCGCCGAGCGATTCGCCGCGGTCGCGCAGGAAATCGTGCGAGGCGTAATCCCGCAGCAGGTTCACCGCGTCCACAACGGTCACCATGGTGTCGAGCTTCGCCACGTCGCCGAGACTCACGCCGTCCTCGTCGCGGAAATCGAAGGTGGCCGCGACCGGCAGGGGCTCGGAGATGCCGGTGGATTCGATCAGCAGGTAATCGAAACGTCCGTCGTGAGCGAGTCTGCTGACTTCCTTGAGCAGGTCGTCGCGCAGCGTGCAGCAGATGCAGCCGTTGGTCATCTCGACCAGGGTTTCATTCGTCCGCGACAGGTCCGCACCGCCATTGCGAATGAGGTCGGCGTCGATGTTCACTTCGCTCATGTCGTTCACGATCACGGCAACCCGCAGACCCTGCCGGTTGTTCAGCACATGGTTCATCAGGGTCGTCTTCCCAGAGCCGAGGAAGCCGGAGAGCACGGTGACGGGCAGTTTTTTCATGGGAATCGAACAGCCTTTTCAATGCGATGCGGGAGAGGCGGCGGGGCGGCATGAAGCGCTCGCTATGATTGTTATGTTATAACATAACAAATGCATCCAAGATCCGGCAAGGCAAGACCGATCGCGGAGATGAAATTTTTGGGAGAGGGACGGACGCCCGTTCAAAGTGCCGGGAGCGATAAATGTAGGTGGGCGCTATTCGGCGCCGTCGCCCTTATCGTCGGCATTGCGTCCATTTGGACTGCGGCCGAGGACGCCATAATTGGCGGATTTCAGGCCCGTGCCGGTCACGATCTCGGCAGACGCCAGACCTAGCTTGAGAAGTTCCCGCACCGCGGCGGCCCGGGTCGGCATCCGGTGCTTGAAGCGGAAATCGTCGATCGCGGATAATTCCTCAGGCGAAAGCATGATCTGCAGGCGTTCGCCGCGCAAATCGCTCATTTTAGCCTCCTGTGGGGGCGTTTGCTGCCAAGGTCTTTGCCAGACGATGGGTTAGTAAATTACTCAATTCACTCACGTGAACAAAGTTCCCCACTCCGCTACGGAATCCCAAAATTAGTAAAAAACTCCTTATAATTCAATAAGTTATGTCTTGCGACATGGTTCGTTCGGTGCGATATTGGCTCAGGAGGGGCGCTCACTTCTGATTGGATATTTCGATGCTCAACAATAATTCCGCCGAACTGCGCGAATGGGCAGCTCGCTGTGAGAAGATGGCTGCATCGGCGACCAGCGAAAACGAGCGCGCGGACCTGATCCGCAAGCGCGATGCGCTGCGTGCCTTGGCAGACTCTGAAGACTGGCTGGCAGGGCTGTCGCCGGGTGGAACGCCGGCAATTTCCTCAATCTGAGGGCTGATGGCCTGGTCCCGGCGTCGGAAAAAGCCGCTCTAAAATCCGCTCATTTCCTTGTATTTCTGGCCCTTTGGGGCTAAGAACCCGCCACGTCAGCGGCCCCCGCACCCCTGGAGGCTTGCCGCGATGTAAAACCGGGCCGCTTTGCGGCCCTTCACTTTTAAATCTTGAGGAACTGAACAATGGCGACCGTCAAGGAATTGAAGGCGACCGCTCGTCCGAAGGCCGGCAAGGGGGCCGCCCGGGCTGAACGTCGCGCTGGCCGTATCCCGGCAGTGATCTATGGCAACAACCAGCCCCCGCTGACCATCTCGCTCGACGATGCTGAACTGCGCCTGCGCATTCAGGCCGGGCGTTTTCTGACCACGATTCACGACATCGAACTCGACGGCAAAAAGCACCGCGTGATTCCGCGCGACTTCAGCCTCGATCCGGTGCGCGACTTCCCGCTGCACGTGGACTTCCTGCGTCTCGGCGAAGGCTCCAAGATCCGCGTCAGCGTTCCGCTGCACGTCCTGAATTCGGAAACCTCGCCAGGCGTGAAGCGCGGCGGCACGGTCAACATCGTGACCCACAACATCGACCTCGAAGTGCCGGCGGACAACATCCCGCAGTATCTCGAAGCTGACGTGGGCAAGCTCGACATCGGTAGCTCGCTGCACATCACCGACATCAAGCTGCCGAACGGCGTGAAGCTGTTCACCCGCGAAGACGCGACGCTGGTCACCATCGTTCCGCCGTCGGGCTACAACGAAGAACTGAAGGCTGCTGCGGCGGCTGCTGCCGGTGGTGCTGCGCCTGCGGCCGGTGCTGCTCCTGCGGCCGGTGCTGCGGCGGCTGCTCCTGCGGCTGGTGCTGCGAAGGCTCCCGCGGCTGCCGCCGCCAAGGCGCCTGCTGCCGACAAGAAGAAGTAAGCGGCCGGGAGAGCCCGTGCCATGCGCCTGTTCGTCGGACTGGGGAATCCCGGCGCGAAGTATCAGGGCAACCGGCACAACATCGGGTTCATGGCTGTCGACGAGATCGCACGGCGTCACGGATTTGGTCCGTGGCGCCGTCGCTTTCAGGGGGAGACCTCCGAAGGCAATCTCGGCAATGGGCGCGTCATTCTGCTGAAGCCCACGACTTATATGAACGAGTCGGGCAACGCGGTCGGCGAAGCGACGAAGTTCTTCAAGATGAGCGTCGGCGACATCACGGTGTTTCACGACGAGATCGAACTGCCGCCCGCGAAACTGCGCGTCAAGATCGGCGGCGGCATTGCGGGACACAACGGACTTCGCTCGATCTCCGCGCATGTCGGCAACGATTATCGCCGCGTGAGGCTCGGAGTCGGGCATCCCGGCGTCAAGGATCTGGTGCATCAGCACGTTCTGTCCGATTTCGCCAAAAGCGAAATGCCCTGGGTCACCGCGCTGTGCGAGGCGATTGCCGACAACGCGGCGTTTATCGTCACCGGGCAGGACGCGTCGTTTGCAAACAAGGTGCATCTTGCGATGGATGCAAAGGGATTCACATCGAAGGACGACAGCGAACCGTCGCCCAAAAAATGATTGTCATCGCCGGACTTGATCCGGCGATCCATCTTTCCAAAGAAGATGGATACGCGGGTCAAGCCCGCGTATGACGAAATGAAATCGAAGCGGTCACCGTACGTCAAAGTCGAAAGAAGATTATGGGTTTCAAATGCGGCATCGTCGGACTGCCCAACGTCGGCAAGTCCACACTGTTCAACGCGCTGACGGAAACGGCGGCAGCGCAGGCGGCGAACTATCCGTTCTGCACCATCGAGCCGAATGTCGGCGCGGTGGCGGTGCCCGATCCGCGGCTCGACAAGCTGTCGGCGATCGCGAAGTCGCAGCAGATCATCCCGACGCAACTGACGTTCGTGGACATCGCGGGTCTGGTCAAGGGCGCGTCGAAGGGCGAAGGCCTCGGTAACCAGTTTCTCGCGACCATTCGCGAAGTCGATGCGGTGGCGCATGTGGTCCGCTGTTTTGAGGATTCCGACATCACCCATGTCGAAGGCAAGATCGCGCCGCTGGCCGACATCGAGACCATCGAGACCGAGCTGATGCTCGCCGATCTCGACAGCCTCGAGAAACGCGTCGACAATCTGACCAAGAAGGCCAAGGGCGGCGACAAGGATTCCAAGGAGCAGCTCGAACTGGTCGATCGCGCCCTGAAGCTGCTGCGCGATGGCAAGCCGGCGCGTTTCCTCGAGCGCAAGGCCGAGGAAGAACGCGCATTCCGCATGCTCGGTCTGCTGACGTCCAAGCCTGTTCTCTATGTCTGCAATGTCGAGGAAGGCGCTGCCGCCACCGGCAACTCGTTTTCGCAGCAGGTGTTCGAGCACGCCAAAAAGGAAGGCGCGGTCGCGGTGGCGATTTCCGCCAAGATCGAATCCGAGATCGCGACGCTGTCACGCGAGGAGCGTGCCGACTTCCTCGACACGCTGGGACTCGAAGAAGCGGGTCTCGACCGCCTGATCCGCGCCGGTTACGAACTGCTGCATCTCATCACGTATTTCACCGTTGGCCCGAAGGAAGCCCGTGCCTGGACCATCACCAAGGGCACCAAGGCGCCCGCGGCGGCCGGCGTGATCCATACCGATTTCGAGAAGGGCTTCATCCGCGCCGAGACCATCGCCTATGACGACTACATCGCGAATGGTGGCGAGTCCGGCGCGCGCGATACCGGCAAGCTGCGGCTGGAAGGCAAGGAATACGTCGTCGCCGACGGCGACGTGATGCATTTCAGGTTCAATACCTGAGGCACCGACGGTTCACATTCGTCATTGCCGGGCTTTGACCCGGCAATCCATCTTTTGAGAATTGCTTTCTTAAGCTGGATGCGCCGGTCAAGCCCGCGCATGACGTATCTCATGGAGGGCGTTGCGTGTCCTTACATCTGACGGTCGCGGCCCTGGTCGCGGATCGCACCGAGATGCTCGTTGATCCGGAAGACGATCAGGATCAGTTCGGCGCTGATGCGTGAGAAGATAATCCCGACCACTACGCCGGCCAGCGCCGACAGCAACTGGATGAACCCGCCGAACGGGCTGATCGCCATCAGGGTCAGGGCCGAGAATATGCCTGCGATCCCGAACAGGATGATCAGCGCGATCACCAGCCAGTAGAAGGCCTTGATGATGGTGGGTGTGATGAACCTGTCCCACTGGAAGAGATCCTGGAAATGAAACATGGGCTTTCTCCAGATGAGCCGAAAAAGACAGAAGACGGTGGGCGAATCAGCGACGGACCGAACCGCTCCGGATGGCCAGGGTTGTCGCATATCGCCGGAAAGGACGGAAGGCGGCCACGCAACGCACCGCTTGAGGTGTCCTGAAATAACGGCCAAACTGCGCCTATCCACAACGCGATTGAAACGATGAAACTCACTTTCGAAGACTTCAAGCTCGGCCATTTCGGCACGTTCGGGCCGCACCATGTTTCCCGCGACGACATTATCGCCTTCGCCTCCGAGTTCGATCCGCAGCCGATGCATCTGGACGAGGAGGCGGCCAGCCGCACCATCCTCAAGGGTCTGTCGGGCTCGGGCTGGCACATGTGCTCGCTGCTGATGCGGATCTGCTGGGATGGATTCATCCACAACATCGCCTCGGCAGGTTCGCCAGGCGTCGACGAGGTGCGGTGGGTCTCGCCATTGCGGCCCGGCGACGATCTCACGATATCCGTCGACGTGGTCTCGACGCGTGAATCCAAGAGCCGTTCCGATGTCGGGTTCGTTTACATCAAGAACGACATGCGCAACGCATCGGGGCAGACGCTGATGCTGGCGACGTTGCCTCTGATGGTGTTGCGCCGCGCCGCGGCCGGCGCGGGGTAGGGACAAGCCATGCCATATTTCGAAGACATCAAGATCGGCGATCGCCGCGAGCTGGGCTCGTTTACGTTCCTTGCGGAGGACATCAAGAAGTTCGCCGCGAAGTTCGATCCGCAGCCGTTTCACCTCGACGAGGAAGCCGGGCGCAATTCCGTGTTCGGCGGTCTCGCCGCTTCGGGCTGGCATGTGGCGGCGACGTACATGCGGCTCACGGTGGCGAGCTTCCAGCGTGAAGCCGCTGAACAGGCGGCGCGGGGCGAGAAGCCGATCGTGTCGGGACCGTCGCCGGGATTTCGCGAACTGAAATGGCTCAAGCCCGTGCTGGCGGGCGATACGCTGACTTACGTCTCCGAGATCACGTCGAAGCGCCCGCTGGAGTCGCGTCCGCAATTCGGCTTCGTCGGCTTCTACAACACCGGCGTCAATCAGCGCGGCGAACTGGCGTTCTCATTCTTGGGTTCGGTGTTCGCGCCGCGCCGTCCCGCCACCTGACAGAAAAATGCCGCCCGCTCTGTCAAGGGGCGGCAAGTCTCAGGGAGGTGACCGCGGCACGGTCTGGATGCCGCGGTCAGAGGATCGTTCAGTCCTGACGCGGCTCGGGCGCGGTGCGCTTCCACTGCGCCAGATTGTCGGCGATCATCCGCGTCGACTTCATCGCGGTCTGTCCGAGCTGGGCGTAGCCGGCCAGTTCACGCTGAATGCGCTGACCTTCGTTGTGCATCAGCGTGCGCAGACCTTCGAGCTCCGCAATCAGCGTCTCGATTTCGCTGAGCGAAGCACCTGCTACGCGATTGATCAGGTTGTTGACGCTGCCGACAGCGGCATCAGCGGATGCATCCGCAGCAGGCGCGTCAGTGCCCGGAGCTGCCGGAGCGCGCCGAAGATAGGCGACATCCTTGCGGACGAAATCGCGAATGCCGGCTTCGACGTCGTTGACGGCGGCGAGGTTCTTGTCTTCTTCGGTCATTTCGGATTTTTCTGCTGGCATAGCGTTCATCGGCTGTTCCTTGTTTCGCAGGTTGAGCGAGCGCGGAGTCCCCCGCACGACGAGTACGGGTACATGAGTGCAGCCGATCGTGACCGAAACGCGGCGAGGATGCGGCGAGGTCGGATTCATACAGTGGACAAAACGGGAAAGGCCGGAATGGTAGCTATCCGGTTAAGCGGAACCTACCAGCGCGTCTTGAAGCCGGCGGTCAGGCTGCCGTTGGCGATCCCGCTTGGGGTCTCGCTGACCGATCCGGTGACGGTGACGCCGCCGAACAGCTTCTGCTCCGCGCCGATCCGGCGCAGCCATTTGTCGTCGGCGCTGGAATGCGTCTGGCCCGCGATGAAACTGGTGCCGGTTTCCGCGATACCGAGCTTCGCGGACTGATCGATTTCGTAAATGCGCGACGATGCACCGAGCCCGAACACTGGCACCAGCGTTTGCTGCGTGACATTGTATCCGTGCTGCAAGGTCAGCGCGTATTGATCGCCGCCGAACGGCAGCGACTTGCTCAGCGACGTTCCGAACCTGCTTTGCTCCTGCGCCGGATCGGTGCGCGCTTCGACGGCGGTCTTGTCCCAGATCGAGCCGAGGCCCGGCGCGGTCATCGCGGCCCACGCGCTGCCCGACGATTGCGAGATTTGATTGTTGTGCGCCATTTTTTCCGCGAGGACTTCCGACGAGGTGGTCGGCATCTTCGTCGTGACGTTGAGATCGGCGCCGACGCGGGTGTCCCAGAAGGGCGTGATCGGCTGCTTGATCGCGACGGCGGATGATCCGTCCGGCTTGTCGGAGCGGGTCCAGGACCACGGATCTTCGATCGGCTTTACGATTGACGCGTGTGCGACCGCAGAGGGCGCCTCATAAAGCGATCTTGGATCGCTGTTGAGTATGCTCCAGTCGATATCCGCCGGTTCGACAAACTCCGGTGCGGTGGTCTCGCCGGTTTCCGCAGGTGTGCCGTCTTCCGCCTGTGCATGACCCGCAGCGGCGGCCCAGAGGCCGCAGGCCATCGCCAGTGCCGTTACAATCCGGTTTGGGGAGTTCGCAAGCTGCGGCATTCTCGGCGTCATTGCATCGCGTCCGGCATTCGCAAGTCGATCACGGCCGATCAGGCGCTATGCAGGTTAATATCGTCTTTCGACGCAGCAGTCGCGGCTTCCGGCGATCATCTTTCAAGTGTGTTTGTCGCAATTGTGTTGCGCGGGTTCAAGCCGCCGTGATCGACGCGCATGCCCAAATAAAAAGCCCCGCGCAAGCGGGGCTTCGGGCAGCGGCATGTCACCGTGCGGTCATAGGCCGGTTACGCGATCTTCGGCAGATGAATCTGGCGGCCAAGGGTCTGTTCGACGAGGTCGAAGGTGTCGATGACGGCGCGGAGACTGGTCAGGCGTCCCGCCTTGAACTGGACGAAGAGAGCGACGCGGACGCTGATCGGGTTACCGGACGCTTCCGGCATCAGCGAATACCGCATCATCGAAGCCGCCGAGTCCTCTCCGAGCATAATAGATTCACGGTCGGAGCGGTGGAGTGTCACGATGCTGGAAATCTCGCGGACGACGTCGATCACCGCCCGCTTGCCGCGCCGGGGGCCGAAAAAGGCAAACATGTCGATCGGCCCGTAAATCGCCCAGTCCACGTTGTCATCGAGGACGGATTCAAGCTGATCGGTCTGACGTTCGCTCAGCGCGCGGTGAAATGCGCGCGATACACGCCAGAGACTGTGCTCTGTCATTTTGAAGTCCTGAAATGTCGCTTAGCCAAACAGCAAAGGGCTCCGAGGCGTCGTCGATGACGCTCTCGCCAAAATGCTGGAATTCTCATCTGATGGTACGGGACATAGTGGATTTCGGCCGTTTGACAACTTGCGATATTGCAATGCACAAATGCCGAAAACGCGGGTTCAGCTCAAATTTCAATCACCGCGTGTAGGAAGCACAAAACGTCATCAGGATCTCGAGGACGCAAATCCGGCCTCAGGTGTCATTTTCCATCCGAAGGCGGGTGCGGGACGCGGCATAAGCGGCCCATATCGCACCGGTCAGTCCGCCGAGCAGGGCGCCAGCCGGGGCAAAGGTAAAGAACACCAGCATCCCGCTGTAGCCCTCAAAGTCGCTGGTCTTGAAGATGCTGACCCAGGCGACACCGGCCAGAATACCTGCGGCGACGCCCAGAACGAGGCCGACGACCGTCCCCAAAGCCGCGAGAATAATTGTCTTCATCATGTCCCCCGTGATCCGGGGCCAGGTCCCGGATATCGGTTCGTCGCTCGCAAGGGCTGGCGGGTTCATCCGCAACGCCGGATCACCGGCTTGAACGCCGGACCGTCCCGCGCCATCCTCGGCGCATAAGCACCAAGGACTTTTCAGCAAACCTTCGGAAGACCGATGAGATTTTCATCTGCCCTGGATCGGCTGCGTGCGGCCGCATGTGTGTGTGCGCTGCTGGTTATTGGCGCGGCAGGGTCGGCGAAGGCCGCCTGCGAGCCGTCGTTCTCCCGTTCGGGCCCGGATGCCGAAGCCTATGGCGCCGCCGAGAACTATCCCCTCGGCACCATCGCCGACCGCCGGCGGCAGGACCGCATGGTCGCGACCTTCAGCAATTTCGACAAACTGCTCCCGGCTCACGCGGTCTTGCCGCCCGCGACGCCTTCGCCACTGGCGCGCGATTGCGATCGCGCTTCGTGGTCCTATGACTTCGACGGCGAGCGCCGCACCATCGATCAGTACCTTGCGCGGCATCCCACAACGGGGCTGCTGATCGCGCGGGATTCGACCATCCTGTTGGAGCGCTATCAGTACGGACGGCGCGACACCGATCGGCTGCTGTCGAACTCGATGGTGAAAACCATGGTGGCGATGCTGGTGGGGATCGCCATCAAGGAGGGCAAGATCCGCTCCATCGAAGACAAGGCGCAGGACTATGTGCCGGCGATGAAGGGCAGCGCCTACGGCCAGACCACACTGCGCGCGCTTCTGACCATGAGTGCGGGCGTCGAGTTTTCGGAACGATACGACGGCACCGACGATGCCTTCGCTTTCAGCCGCGACCTGCGCCGGTCCGACCTGCCGGACGCCGCCAACCTGCTGCGCCGTTACAACACCCGCGCTGCGCCGCCTGAAACGAAATTCGCCTATGCCGGATCGCAAACCGAAACCCTCGGCCTCGTGCTGATGGCGGCAACCGGCAAGCGCCTGTCCGATTATCTGTCCGAGAAAATCTGGAAGCCGATGGGCGCGGAGGACGAGGCAAGCTGGACGGTCGACGGCCACAATCAGGAGCAGGCCTATTGCTGTCTTGCCGCGCGGCTGCGCGACTATGCGCGCTTCGGCCTTCTGCTCGCCAGGGACGGCGGCGGTGTCATTCCGGAAGCATGGGTGATTGAAGCGACCACTGCGCCTGAAGGTTCGTTTCGTGCGCCGCGCGTGGCGACGCCATTCTATGGTTATGGCTACCAGACCTGGATCATGCCGGCCAAGCGCCGGATGTTCGCGATGCTCGGAACCAACGGTCAGGCGATCTTCGTCGATCCGGCGTCGAAGCTCGTGCTGGTGCACACCGCCGTCCGGTTGAAGCCGAACAAGGACCCTGCGGCGCGCGAACTGACCGCGCTGTGGTTCGGGCTGGTGCGGGAGCTCGGCGTCTCGGCGGCGCGGTGAGCCCGCGCGGCGGCCGACTATTGCCGCATCGCGTTTTTGACCCGGACGGCGAACTCGCCGGTCAGATCGTCGCCGATCAACTGCTGCACCAGGTCGAAGGAATCGAACAGCGAGTGATATTCGACGATGCGGCCTTCGCGGAGCTTGAAGAACTCGCCGACGTTGAGCCGCACGATGCGCTGATCGCTGCGTTTGGTAAGCGTCGCCTGCACGAAGGCAGCGCCGTGCGTTTCATTCGCGACGACAAAATCGATGATGTGGCGCCTGCTGGAATAGCGCTCGTGCTGGATCTGGATGGCCTTCGCGATCCACGCCTTGCCCTGCTTGAGGCCGAGATGCGGAAAAACCTCGACCGGCGCGTGGGTGAGGGATGTAAACGCGTCGTCGCAGCATTGCTCCATACGTGCCGCGTCACCGGCATAGAAGGCGTCGATAAAAGTCCGCACACATTGTTCGGACTGTTGACTGTTCATTGCGTTTCTCTCCCCCAAGCTGGCGGGTTCCGTAAGAGGGAACCCGATGAGGATCAAGCCGCATGCGATGCGAGGTTTAACGAAGTCTCTCCAATGTGCCGACGATTTTCGCAACGGTATCCGCGGCGTGCTGACGGCCGCGGCATCAGGAATTTACCGGTAGTTCACGCTCCACTGCGAAATCTGCGGACGCACCCGGCGCAGGATCAGATTTTTCGAGACAATGAGCTGGTCGCCCGTCACCGACGCGAAGCGCGGCGGCAGCGGACGGGCAATGCCGGGCTCGAAACGGATCGTGAGCGTGCAGTCTCCCGGCAGGTTGACGAACGGACCGCCGAGTTTCGATGCTTCGCCGCCGCCGATACCGCCAAAGCCGGTCACGCTGAAGGCATCGCCGTTGAGCTTCTCGAGGTCTTTCAACGACAGGCCATTGCGTATGCCACCCGGACCGGTCCACGTCGAGGGTGCTTCGACAACGATGGACGCGGGTCTGGAGCGGGTCTTGTCGTCCTTCCAGTAGATCACCAGGCGCCGGGTTGGATCATCGTCGAAAATGACGGTTGCCTTGGTCAGGACACCGCTCGTGACCTCGACGTCCTTGAATGCGACGTGCTTCGTGCCGAACTCGGTGACCAGCTTCGCATGCGTCGCGTCCTTCGCGAACGATCCTTCGCAGGCCAGCGACGGGGCGGCCGGTGCATCCTTCACATTGTTGAGCGAGGTATCCTGCGCCACCGGCTCCGCCGGTTTGGCGGGCTTGTCGGCCTTCTTTGCGGCGTTGGCGCTGGTAACGGCCAGAGCGCAGATCAGCAGAACGCCGGACATGAATCTCATGAGTGTCATTGTTCGGACCGTGATGTGTCGTCTGGGCGGTCTGACCTTACTACGGAACTGGAAAATCAGGAACGGTTGCCCGCAACGTGCATTGTCCTCCTAAAGGAGGATCGCATGACCGATGCCATTCCGCCTGTTCCGAAGGGCGATCACGCAAACAAGAACGCCAGCAGGCGCAGGCCGGCATGAGGGCAGGGACATCCAGCCTCACGTCCATGGCCGCATGGATGGACGTTCCGCCGATGGCATCATAAGTTCGCGTGATCCGGTTCACGGGGCACATTTCATGAAAGCAATTGCGATCCTGACCAGCGGCGGCGACGCCCCCGGCATGAATGCGGCGATCCGTGCGGTGACGCGCAGCGCGCTCAATCGCGACATCGCGGTCTACGGTGTGCGTGAAGGCTGGCAGGGCCTGATCGACGATCGCATGACCCGGCTCAGCGCGCGCGATGTCGGCGGCATCATCCAGATCGGCGGGACATTTCTCGGCAGTGCCCGTTCGAAGGAATTCCGCGAGGAAGGCGGCCGTTCGAAAGCGCTGCGCAATCTGGCGACGCGCGGCATCGATGCGCTGGTGGTGATTGGCGGCAACGGCTCCCAGACCGGCTCCGCCGCGCTGCATGGCCTCGGCTTTCCCGTGGTCGGCATCGCCTCGACCATCGACAATGATCTTTACGGCACCGATGTCACCATCGGCTGCGACACCGCGATCAACGTCACGGTGGGCGCGATCGACAATCTGCGCACCACGGGCTCGTCGCACACCCGCGCGTTTCTGGTCGAGACCATGGGGCGCAACTGCGGCTATCTCGCCATGATGGCGGGCCTCGCCGGCGGCGCGGAGGTGATCTCGACACCGGAATTCGAAGTGTCGTCGTTCGAGATCGCGGAACGGCTGCGGGCGGCTTATGAACGCGGCAAGACCCATGCGATCGTGGTGATCGCCGAAGGCGTCAAGGAAAATGCCGCGCATATCCTGACGTACTTCGAAAGCAACCGGGGCATGGCCGGATTCGAACTGCGCGCCACCGTGCTCGGCCATGTGGTGCGTGGCGCGCCGCCCACGGCGTTCGACCGGCTGCTGGCGACGCGGCTTGGCGTCGCGGCTCTGACGTCGCTGGCGGAAGGCGTGTCGGGCGTGCTGATCGGCGAGCAGCGCGGGGAGATCGCGCGCACGCCGCTGGCCGAGATTGCCGGACGCACCAAGCCGATCTCAACCAATCTGATCGAACTCGCGCGCGTGCTGGCGAAGTAGGCGCGCCATGCGCGTCAGTACACCTTCGCGCCGGGCGAGACGATGCCGTGGCCGGAGTCGTCCCTGCGCGGCGACAGCAGGATGATCTTGCCGCCGGCATCCGGTGCGCCGAGGATCAGCACCTCGGACATGAAGCCCGCAATGTTGCGCGGAGGAAAGTTGCAGACGCAAACCACCAGCGAACCGGTCAACTGCTCCGCCGTGTAATTTGTGATCTGCGCGCTCGACCATTTCTCGCCAAGCTCACCGAGATCGACGCGTACCTTCCACGACGGATTGCGCGCCTTTGGAAACGGCTGAACCTCAAGAACACGCCCGACGCGGAGATCGACCTTGGCGAAGTCGTCATAAGTAATGGAGGAAATCACATTCATCGATTTGTGTTCGTGCTTTGGCGGAAATGATGCGTCGCGTCTTCAGCGCGGCAGAGGGAACACGCAGCGCCGCTGCGACATCCTGTTGTCTAGATGAGACAATTCAGGTCAGCAAGGTTGTCGCTGCCTGCGGGGAGCGCATCGACGTTCGGGATAGACAGAATTGCGTCCGGTGCTAGTATTATTCCAGCTCCCGACGGGACGAAGGGACCGCTGTCCTTAACCAGAGACAGCATGATCGCTTCAAGACGTCCAGTCCGGCGCACCGAGATTTCTCGGAGAGCCCGCGATGACGCGGTGCGAACTGAAGACGTAACAAAAAAGCGTGGCGACGAAAAAGTCGGCGGCGTAATTTGTGATGTCTGGCGCAGGTGCTGAGGCCGGGGATTTCCCCGGCTCTTTCATTTCGCGGATGGTTTCTTTGCCGTCTTCTTCGAAGATTTCTTTGGCTTGTCTGCCTTCGCCTCTTTTGCCGCTTTCGCAGCGACAGCCTTGGCCGCTTCGGTGGCCTGGCGGATCGACCGCGCGTGGCTGTAGGCGGCGTTGTCCGCCGACATCTGCAGCCGCTTCACGGTCGCCGTGCCGATCTCCAGCGCGTCCTTCGCAAGCTGCCTGTTGAGCTGCTTCGCCGTCCCGTCCTTCGCCTTGGCGGCGAGGGCGGCGTAACGGTCCCGCTGCTTCTTGACGGCGGCGGTCAGAGTCTTTTGCTGCTGCTTCGCAAGCTGCCGGATGATCGCATCCAGATCGGCGTCGGCCATTTGGTCAGTCCCCCAGGTCTTCCTCAGATAGGTCACATGCAGAAAATCTGGATGATGACCTAGCAGGCGCTGAGGGGGGATTGCAAATCTGCGATCGGATGGGCGTTAACGGGTTGCTTCGGCGATCATCTCAAACGACCTCAGGCGTGTTGGATGGTCATAGATGTCGGAGACGACGATCAGCTCGTCGGCGGCGGTTTCTTTCACCAGCGCATCGATCCCGCTGCGGACCGTCGCAGGTGATCCGACGATCGAGCGCGCCAGCATCCGCATGGCCTGCGCCTTTTCAGGCGGCGACCAATAGGTCTCGATGTCGTCGATGGGCGGCTGGCTGAGGCTGCGGGTGCCGCGCAGGAGATTGGTGAAGGACATCTGCTGTGTCGTGGCGAGCCGCCGTGCTTCACCGTCACTCTCGGCTGCGATCACGTTGACACCGACCATGGCGTACGGCCGGTCGAGCTGTTCAGACGGCTTGAAGCGGCTGCGGTAAATCTCCAGCGCGGGGAGCAATTCGCCGGGCGCGAAATGGGACGCGAACGCATAAGGCAGCCCGAGTTCGGCGGCGAGCATCGCGCCGAAATGGCTCGACCCGAGAATCCACAGCGGCACGTTCGTGCCGGCTGCGGGCACCGCCTGGATGCGCTGGCCCGGACCGGCCGGCGCCAGGAAGGCCTGCACTTCAAGCACGTCCTGCGGGAAATTATCGGCGGCTTCGGGCGAACGCCGCAAGGCGCGCAGCGTCAACTGATCGGTGCCCGGCGCGCGCCCCAATCCGAGATCGATGCGGCCGGGAAACAGCCGCGCCAGCGTGCCGAACTGCTCGGCAACCACATACGGCGCGTGGTTCGGCAGCATGATGCCGCCCGCGCCGACGCGGATGGTCTTTGTTCCGGCGGCGATATGCGCCAGCACGACGGACGTTGCCGCGCTCGCGATCCCCGCCATGTTGTGATGTTCGGCGACCCAGATGCGGCGGTAGCCCCAGCCTTCGGCATGAGAGGCAAGATCGCGGGCATTATCGAGTGCGCCGCGCGCGTCGGTTTCTTCGGTGACGCGCACAAGGTCGAGGATGGACAGAGGTGTCATTGGGACTCTCGGACTGGAAGCGGGCAGTCGGGAAGGATGCGCCGGAGCAGCGTCCAGCGCGACAGGCAGGCGGGATGGTGCCGCTTATATGGAGATGGAATCCGCAACCGCCATGCCGCCGCAGTGCGCGAAGTTCACTACCGCTTCTTCCATCCGCCGCGCTTGCCCGGCGCGCCGCCGGTGGAGCGGCCTGAGAATTCGGGCCCGGACTGGCGTGAGTTGGTGGGCTGGAAAATCTTGCTTTCCATCCCCGGACCCATCTCGTCCAGCGTCGGCTTTCGCGCGCGCGATTTCATTTTCGCCGCCGCCTTGTCAAGTTGCGCCGGCAAATTCGCGGCGTCGCCGTACTTTTTCTTGCCGGCGTAGGCGCCGGCTTTCGCCGCGACGCCGCGCTGCTTGATGGTCGGATCGTCCACCACGGCCAGCTCAGTGGCGCGCAGGCGCTTGACCTCGTCGCGCAGCCGCGCGGCTTCCTCGAAGTTGAGGTCGGCGGCCGCTTCGCGCATCCTTGTTTCGAGATCGGCCAGCACCGCCTCGAAGTTGTGGCCGATGGCGACCGCGTCGTCGGCCATGCCGCCGTCGCCGATTTCCACCAGTACATGGTCGCGCTCATAGACGCTGCCGAGAATATCGCCGATGTCGCGCTTGATGCTTTCCGGCGTGATGCCGTGGGCGGTGTTGTACTCGACCTGCTTCTCGCGGCGGCGGTCGGTCTCGGCGATGGCGCGCTCCATCGAGCCGGTGATCTGGTCGGCGTAGAGAATGACCTTTCCATCGACGTTACGCGCGGCGCGGCCGATGGTCTGGATCAGCGATGTTTCCGAACGAAGGAAGCCTTCCTTGTCGGCATCGAGGATCGCGACCAGCGCGCATTCGGGAATGTCGAGACCTTCGCGCAGCAGATTGATGCCGACCAGCGCGTCGAACGCGCCCAAGCGAAGATCGCGGATGATCTCGATGCGCTCGATGGTGTCGATATCCGAGTGCATGTAGCGGACACGGATGCCCTGCTCGTGCAGGTATTCGGTGAGGTCCTCCGCCATGCGTTTGGTCAGCACCGTGATCAGCGAACGATAGCCGTTGCGCGCGGTCTCGCGCACCTCGCCGACCAGATCGTCCACCTGCGTGCGGGCGGGGCGGATATTGACCGGCGGGTCAATGAGTCCGGTCGGGCGGATCACCTGCTCGACGAACACGCCGCCGCTCTCGTTCAATTCCCAGCCGCCCGGCGTCGCCGACACCGCGATCGATTGTGGGCGCATCATGTCCCACTCTTCAAAGCGCAGCGGGCGGTTGTCCATGCAGGAGGGCAGGCGGAAGCCGTATTCGGCCAGCGTCGCCTTGCGGCGGAAGTCGCCTTTGAACATCGCGCCGATCTGCGGCACGCTGACATGGCTTTCATCGGCGAACACCAGCGCGTTGTCCGGCACATATTCGAACAGCGTCGGCGGCGGCTCGCCCGGCTTGCGGCCGGTGAGATAGCGCGAATAATTCTCGATGCCGGCGCAGCTTCCGGTCGCTTCCATCATTTCCAGATCGAAGGTGGTGCGCTGTTCGAGGCGCTGCGCTTCGAGCAGGCGGCCCTGCGCGTTCAACTGGTCCAGCCGCCACTTCAGTTCGCTCTTGATGCCTTTGATGGCCTGGATCAGCGTCGGCCGCGGCGTGACATAGTGCGAGTTAGCGTAGATCTTGATGAATTCAAGCTCGTCCTGCTTGTGGCCGGTGAGCGGATCGAACTCCTCGATGCTTTCGATCGTGTCGCCGAACATGTTCACGCGCCAGGCGCGGTCTTCATAGTGCGCCGGGAAAATGTCGAGCGTGTCGCCGCGCACGCGGAAGGTGCCGCGGCTGAAATCCGCCGAGGTGCGCTTGTATTGCAGGGCGACGAGGTCGGCGATGAGCTGGCGCTGATCGACGCGCTCGCCGCGCTTCATCGCAAACGTCATCGCGGTGTAGGTCTCGACCGAACCGATACCGTAGATGCACGACACCGAGGCGACGATGATGACGTCGTCGCGCTCCAGCAGCGCGCGCGTCGCCGAGTGGCGCATCCGGTCGATCTGCTCGTTGATCGAGGAATCTTTCTCGATATAGGTGTCGGTGCGGGGGACGTAAGCTTCGGGCTGATAGTAGTCGTAGTACGAGACGAAATATTCCACCGCGTTGTCGGGAAAAAAGTTCTTGAACTCGCCGTAGAGCTGGGCCGCGAGCGTCTTGTTGGGCGCAAGGATGATCGCGGGGCGCTGCGTGGCCTCGATCACCTTCGCCATGGTGTAGGTCTTGCCCGAGCCAGTGACGCCGAGCAGCACCTGCGTGCGGTCGTTGCGCTGGATGCCTTCGACCAGTTCCTTGATCGCGGTCGGCTGGTCGCCCTTCGGCTCATAGGCGGACTTGAGTTCAAAGCGCACGCCGCCTTCGGATTTCTCCGGGCGGGGCGGGCGATGCGGTGTCCAGACCTTCAGCGAGCCGTCATTCTTGCGAAATTCGGGGCGGCCGTCGCGGATCAGGTTTTCCAGCGCATCGGCGGTCGCCTGCACACCCAGCGATTCCATCTTGTTGCGCGCGGGGCGGAACGAGTCGTCATCATCGACATCATAGCCGAGCTGCTTCGCCAGTTCAGGATCGAGGGTCGGGATCGGCGCGCTGGTGCCGTAATTGGCCTGCGGGGCTTCCTCAAAGCCTGCCGGCTTTTGAACTCTTGCAGCGGGCGGCTGCGGAGCGGGCTGGAGCGGGGTCGGGCGGGGCTCACCCTCGACGAAATCCTTCGGCGTCGATTTGCGCGCGCGATGGATCGCGGCCTCGCCGCCGGAGCGGCGGTCCTTGGAATTGTCCGGCGGCGGCTGCAAGCCGGTGCCCGATCCCATGCCCGCATCGCCGCGATTGATCGCCGGGTTCAAAAGCTCCGCCAGCGCAGGCCCGATCGGCTGCACATCGGGACGATGGGCTTTCGACTTCGGGGTTTTGGGGGGCTTCTTCGCGGAATCGGGGTTCTTCGCCATGGGCGGAATATGGGGCGCGGAGTGCGGAGAGAAAAGGGTATTTTCTTCGGCGCATGGGATGAAGTTTGCGATGAAACTTACGCATGTCCCCTGATAGGCTGGAACTTACGCGCGGGCAGTGCCGAGAACCGCGTGACAGTCCGGGAGGTCACATGCCGTATAAATGCACCGCCAGCCTGCTGGCTGCCGCGTTGTTCGCCATTGCGCCGACTTCGCCGTCGCTCGCTCAGTCCAAGGATGCCGAACCCGCCAGCCGCGCCGTCAACGACACCTTCCACAAGACGCTGCCCTTCAATGACCGCGCGGATTTTGAGGATGCGAAGCGCGGTTTCATCGCGACACTGCCGGATGGCATCGTCCCCGGCCTCGGCGACAAGCCGGCGTTCAACACAAAACAATACGATTTCCTGAAAAGCGATGAGGTCCCGGCCACGGTCAATCCCAGCCTGTGGCGGCAGGCGCAGCTCAACGCCATCAACGGCCTCTTCAAGGTCACCGAGCGTGTCTATCAGGTGCGCGGGCTCGACATCGCCAATATGACCATCATCGAGGGCGATAGCGGCCTGATCCTGATCGATCCGCTGCTGTCCAACGAGACCGCGAAGGCGGCGCTCGATCTGTATCTGAAGAACCGGCCGGCGAAGCCGGTCGCGGCGGTGATCTACACCCACAGCCACGCTGATCACTTCGGCGGAGCCAAGGGCGTCATCACGGAGGACGATGCGAAGTCCGGCAAGGTCAAGGTGATCGCGCCGGACGGCTTCATGGAGCATGCGGTGGCGGAGAATGTCATCGCCGGCAACGCCATGTCACGCCGCGCGCAGTATCAGTTCGGCAGCGCGTTGCCGGTCGGCGACCGGGCGCAGATCGACACGGGCCTCGGCAAGGCGCTGGCGCGGGGCTCGATTTCGCTGATCCCGCCGAACGATGTGATCAAGCAGGCCTATGAGACGCGCCAGGTCGATGGCGTCGAGATCGAGTTTCATCTGGTGCCGGGCTCGGAAGCCCCGTCCGAGATGATCATGTACTTCCCGCAGTTCAAATTGCTGAACATGGCGGAAGACGCCACCCACAACATGCACAATCTCTACACCATCCGCGGCGCGGAGATTCGCGACGGCCGGCTGTGGTCGCGCTATATCAACGATGCCATCGACCGCTATGGCGACAAGACCGATGCGGTGATCGCGCAGCATCACTGGCCGATGTGGGGGAACGAGCGCATCGTCGCGTTCCTGAAAAAGCAGCGCGATCTCTACAAGTTCATCCACGACCAGACCGTGCGTCTGCTCAACCACGGCCTGACGCCGACCGAGATCGCCGAGCAGTTGAAGTTGCCGCCGTCACTGGCCAATGACTGGGCCGCGCGCGGCTACTACGGCACGCTGAGCCACAACGCCAAGGCGGTCTATCAGTTCTATCTCGGCTGGTACGACGCCAATCCTGCCGATCTCAATCCGTTGCCGCGTGCGGAAGAAGCCAGGAAGCAGGTGGAGTATATGGGTGGCGCGGAGGCGACCATCAAACGTGCGCGCGAGGACTACAAGGCCGGCCAGTATCGATGGGTCGCCAGCGTCATGAGCAAGGTGGTGTTCGCCGATCCCGCCAACAGGGACGCGCGCGAACTCGGCGCCGATGCGCTCGAACAGCTCGGCTATCAGAGCGAGGCGGCGACCTGGCGTAACGCCTATCTGCTGGGCGCGCTGGAACTGCGCGGCGGTGTCGGCCCGCAGCCGCCCGCGCTGGTGAATGCCGAACTGCTGAAAGGCATTTCCATCGATCTGGCGTTCGATTTCCTGGGGGTGCGGCTCAATGCAGCCAAGGCCGAGGGCAAGACCATCGTGATCAACTGGACCTTCACCGATCTCGACCAGACCTATGTGATGAATCTGGAGAACTCCGCGCTGACGCACACAGCGGGCAAGCTCTCCGACAAGGCCGATGCCAGCGTGACCCTGACCCGCGCCGCGCTCGACGCCATCACGCTCAAACAACGGACCTTCCTCGGCAGCATTTTGACGGGAGATGTGTCGGTCGGCGGCAATCCGCTCAAGCTTCGCGAGTTGTTTGGCCTGCTCGATGAATTCTCGACCGGCTTTGAAGTCGTGGAGCCGAAGAAGGCGGCGGTGGAGTAGGCGTCACAACTCGGCGCGGCACTTGGTGATCGCAGCGCGCGCGTTCGTTCGAGGACAAGGAAGGGGACACATGTCCCCTTCCTTGTGTGCGATCAGTTCGAGCAGACCTTGATGGTTTTCATTCCCGCCTCTGCCTCGGTGCGGGTCGTGAACACCTTGCCATCGCCAACGACGACCGTCGTTGTGGTTGTCGGCTTCTTGTCCACAATGGTGCATTTCTTTGTGGACGTGTCCTGAACGACATAGAATTCCGCCGCCTGCGCGTAGGTTGCGCTGGCCAGCATCGCTACAGCACCAAACAAAACAACAAATTTCCTCATGATGGTTCCTCCGGTTGGTACGTGTCCCCGGCATTGAACCTTCGAGAAAGCCAGTTGTTCCTATGGGAAGGAGAGGCGAGCTTCCCGGAACCGCGTTATCGCACGGGCTTTCCGGCCAGATGCGGGCGGATCATCCCGGCCATCTTCGCGGCGTCCGTGCCGGGCGGAAAGAACCCGAGATATTTTCCGTCGCGGCCGATCAGATAGATGAACGCGGAATGGTCGACGGTGTAGTCGTCCGGCTTCGGTCCCGTTGAGACGCGCGTGTAGTAGACCCTGTAGGCGTCGGCGGCCTGCGACACGTCCTTGACCCTTCCGGTGAGTCCGAGCAGGCGCGGATGAAACAGCGGAACATATTGCGCGAGATGCTCGACCGTGTCGCGTTCGGGATCGAGCGTGATGAACAGCGGCTGCACGCTTTTTGCATCGTCGCCGAGTTGCTCCATGGCGAGCCCGATCTGCTGGAGGTCTGTCGGACAGATGTCAGGGCAGTAGGTGAAGCCGAAATAGACCAGCATGAGCTGGCCGCGAAAATCGGCGTCGGTGCGGATCTTGCCGGTTTGGTCCTTGAGCGCAAACGCGCCGCCGATCGGCTCGCGATTCCACATCACCGCGTCCATCAGCTCGGCGGCGGAGCGTGTTGAGCCTTGCGCCGATGCGGGAGACGCAGCCCAAAAACCGCACAGCAGCGCGGCCATGATGGCCGCGCCGGTCCTGCGCCATGTCGCTGGGAGGCTGCGCGCGCTCACGCGCTGAAGATCAGGCGGCTGCCGGTCGAGACGTTGATCACGCTGTCCGGCATCTGCGCGCGCGCTTCGAGCAGGAAGTTCAGCCCGCTGCAATGCATCGGGATCACGACATCCGGCTGGAGCGCCTTGATCTCGCCGACAATCTGCTTGAGGTAGTCCGCAGGGGCCGGCCCCAGATGGAAGCCGCCGACCACGGCATGAACCTTCTGCACGCCCGAGATTTCCTGCGCCTGCCGCACCGAATTGACGATGCCGACATGGCCGCAGGATGAGATCACCACAAGGCCGTTGCCGCGGATGTTGAAGCAGGTCGCGTGTTCGTGGACATGTTCGTCCGGAACGAAGTTGCCCTGCAGTTCGGCGGCGGTGTAGTGGCCGTAATCGCAGCCAGCGCTCTCCGGCTTGTAGTCGACAAAGGTGTTCGGCAGGATTTTCTCGACGCTGCTCCGCTTGATCTTGCCGGTGGTGAAGGCGTGGCCTTCGATCACGGTCGGGGTTTCGCAGAGCACGGTCTGGACTTTCTGCGCCGTGATCTGCTTGCGGTCCAGCACGCCGCCTTCGCCGAACTGGCCGGTGGATGCGCGGCTGACGCGGTGACAGAAATTGTCCTCGCCGCCGGCATAGAGCTTCACGTCGGCGGGCAGCACGCTGCGATATTTCTCGAGAAAGCCGATCAGGCCGCCATAGTGATCGATATGGCCGTGGCTGACGATCAGTGCGTTGATTTTCGCGGGATCGACCTTGAGCAGGCCGATATTGTTGATGATCGCGGGTGAGGTGTAGCCGAAGTCCAGCAGGATGTTGCGCTGTTCCTGTTCGCGCTGCGATTCCAGAAACAGCGACAGGCCCCATTCGTTGTGCAGGACGTTGCGGGCATCGGCACTGCGGCCGCCGCCTGGACCCTCGTGCACGACGCCGTTCACGGTTGAGCCTTTCAGGAACTGGTCGTGCTGCTGGTCGACAAGCACGCGGATCGACAGCTTGTCGATGGTCGGCACCTGGATCGGCGCCGCGCTCGCAATGCCCATGCATGAGAAGCCGCCTGTCGCGGCGAGACCCATTGCGGTGGAAAGTTTCAGGAAATCACGCCGTGCGAATTCTTTCGTCATTTTCGACCTTTCTTGATCCCGAGTCGGGATTTTCCCGGAACTCTATCGTCAGGGACGTGAGAGGGACTGTTTCTTGTTTGGAGTGAAGCGATGAAAATCTTTCACGAGCCTCGGCTCCGGGCAATGAAATTTACTTGATATCCGCGGCGCGGCATTGACTTCGCAGGCGCGAAGCGCAAGGTTCATGCAATCGCATTGACTTTGCGAGACTGCCTCACGCCGCCATTTCAAGGATAGCAAGATGATCGATCTCTATTACTGGCCGACGCCGAATGGCCACAAGATCACGATGTTTCTCGAGGAAACGGGCCTCGCCTACAAGATCCACCCGATCAACATCGGCACCGGTGACCAGTTCAAGCCGGAGTTTCTTGCATTCTCGCCGAACAACCGCATGCCTGCGATCATCGACCAGGAGCCCGCCGACGGCGGCGCGCCGGTGAAGATCTTCGAATCCGGTGCGATCCTGATCTATCTGGCGGAGAAGACCGGCAAGTTCCTGCCCTCCGATCTGCGCAAGCGCTTCGATGTGATCCAGTGGTTGATGTGGCAGATGGGCGGTCTCGGCCCGATGCTCGGCCAGAACCATCATTTCAGCAACTATGCGCCGGAGAAAATTCCTTACGCCATCGATCGCTATGTCAACGAAACCAACAGGCTCTACGGCGTGCTCAACAAGCGGCTTGCGGATCGCGAGTTTGTCGCGGGCGATTATTCCATCGCGGACATGGCGGCCTATCCCTGGATCGTGCCGTATGAGCGGCAGGGCCAGAAGCTGGAAGACTTCCCGCATCTCAAGCGCTGGTTCGAGACCATCCGTGCCCGGCCTGCGACGGTTCGCGCCTACGCGGTGGGCCCGACGGTGAACCCCAGCCTTGGCAAGACCTTCACCGACGAGCAGAAGAAGGTGCTGTTCGGGCAGACAGCGTCTGTCGTGAAGGGCTGAGGCGATGGCTGTTGCGCGAAAGCTCTTCGAACTCTGCGGCACGGAAACCGAGCGTGTGTTCAGCCCGTTCTGCTGGCGCACGCGCATGGCGCTGGCGCACAAGGACATCAAGGCCGAAACGATTCCGTGGCGGTTCAGCGAAAAAGACGCCATCGCGCCGCATCAGTCCGACAAGGTGCCGGTGTTCATCGACGGCGAGACCTCCGTCGCCGACTCATGGGCGATCGCGAATTATCTCGAGGACACCTATCCCGATCGTCCGTCGCTGTTCGGCGGCGAGGGGGGCCGCGCCATGGGCCGGATGCTGAACTGGTGGGGCGATACGGTTGTCCTTGGCGGCATTTTTCCGATGATCGCCGTCGACATTCATGCCCATCTGCGGCCGGCCGATCAGGCGTATTTCCGCAAGACCCGTGAGGCGCGTCTCGGCAAGACGTTGGAAGACGCGGCATCCAACCGCGATCAGGCGGTCGAGGGATTCCGCAACGCGCTGAATCCGATGCGGCTCACGCTCAAGACGCAGCCTTACATCGGCGGCGAGTCGCCGAATTACGCCGACTACATTGTGTTCGGCCCGTTCCAGTGGGCGCGCGCGACCAGCCCGTTCAGGCTGCTGAAGGAAGACGATCCGGTCTATGCCTGGCGCGAAAAGCTGCTCGATGCGTTCGGCGGCATGGCGCGAAATTCGCCCGGGTATGCGGTGTAGTGCAGAAAGATCGTCATTGCGAGGAGCGTTGGCGACGAAGCAATCCATCTTTTGTATCGAGAATTTGAATGGATTGCTTCGCTTCGCTCGCAATGACGTGAATCAGGTCGCTGCGCGCCGCTCCGCCGCCGCCCGCAAACACGCCTGACACAAACAGTCCTCGCCCTCGGCGGGCAGCGGCAGTTTCGCTGTCTCGTCCGAGCACCAGCAGGGGCCGGACAGGTTGCAGGTGAACGCCGTTCCGCACCGCGCGCAACTCACCGTCCGCTGCCCGGCGGGATCAACGGGTGGCTTGGTCACGGTCTCGTTCACGATTCTGCCGAATCCTTCATGTGACGTTCAGGCGCCCATGGCGCATACTTCGCACCATATTCGGCCAACCGATTTCTGAGATCAATCGTGAGTTCCAGCAATGGCGCGTGATCCGCAAGGCGCTCTCATCGCACTCAACCGGTTCGGATTTGGCGCGCGCGGCGGCGCGGCCAGCGACTTTTCCAGTGCAGCTTCCGATCCGCGCGGCTTCGTGAAGGCGGAACTGGGCAGGCCCAACGCGGCTTTGCTCGATGCGCCCGGTTTGCAACCGACGCCCGCGCTGGCACAGGCGGTGTTCGATTATCAGAAGGACGTCAAGCAGCAGCGCGAAGCGGCGGCGAAAACCGCACAGGCGATGGCCTCTGCGCCGGGGGAGGCGAAAGCCGCCGAAACGGATATGAAGCCCGATCCTGCCAAGGCAATGATGCCGCCCGACGCCATGCAGCCGGCGATGCCGAACGCCGCGCCGGCCAAGGAGCCGCCGAAGCCGCTCAACATCATCCAGAAGACGTTCCGGGCCGAGGCGCTGGCGCGGCTTCAGCGCGCAACCATGGCTGAGTGCGGATTCGTCGAACGGCTGGTGACGTTCTGGTCCAATCATTTCTGCACCTCCGCCAACAAGGGCGAGCTGGCGCGGATGTGGGCTGGGGCGTTCGAGCGCGAGGCGATCCGTCCGCATGTGCTGGGCAACTTCGGCGAGATGCTCCGCGCGGTCGAGCAGCATCCGGCGATGATCTTCTTTCTCGACAACCAGCAGTCGATCGGGCCGGACTCGCGCGCCGGACAAAACCGCAAGAAGGGCCTGAACGAGAATCTCGCCCGCGAGATCATGGAGCTTCATACGCTCGGCGTGAACGGCGGCTACACCCAGGCCGACGTGACATCGCTGGCGCGCATTATCACCGGCTGGACCTTCGCAGGACGGCAGGCAAAGCTGGGTGCGCCCGGCACCTTCATCTTCAACGCCAATGCGCATGAGCCGGGACCGCAAAAGCTGCTCGGCAAGGTCTATGAAGACACCGGCCTCGCGCAAGGCGAGACGGCGCTTGCCGACATCGCGCGGCATCCGGCGACGGCAAAATTCATCGCCACGAAATTCGCGCGCCATTTCGTGGCCGACGACCCGCCGCCCGCGCTGGTGGCGAAGCTCGAAAGCACGTTCAGGAAAACCGGCGGCGATCTGCATGCGATGACGCTGGCGCTGGTCGATGCGGATGAGGCGTGGCGGGCGCCGATGACCAAGATCCGCATGCCGTACGAATATCTCGTGGCGGCCGGGCGGATGATGGGACGCATCCCGGAAGACCCGCAGCGTTATCTCGGTGGATTGAATGTTCTCGGCCAGCCGCTGTGGACGCCCGCCGGGCCGAATGGTTTTGCCGACACCAATGCGGCCTGGGCCGCGCCTGAAGGCATCAAGCTGCGGCTCGACATCGCGTCGCAGATTTCGTCGCGGATCGCCGACAGCATCGATCCGCGCGCGCTGCTCGATGTGGTCGCCGGGGACGCTGCTTCGGCCGAGACGCGGCAAACCATCGAGCGGGCGGAATCGAAGCAGCAGGCGTTCGCGCTGCTGCTGATGTCGCCCGAATTCCAGAGGAGATGAGCATGTCCAGCCTTCCCGATGATTGCTGCGAAAGCCATACCGCGCGCGGGCTGACGCGACGTTCGCTGCTGCTCGGATCGGCGACCTTCGCGGCCTGGGCCTACCTGCCGAAATTCGCGCGCGCGAAGGACGGCCGCGATCCGCGCTTCGTCACCATCATCCTGCGCGGTGCGCTCGATGGCCTCGCCACCGTCGCGCCGGTCGGCGATCCCGATTACGCCGCGCTGCATGGATTGATCGCGCTCTCGCTGGATGGCGCACACGCCGCGACCGCGCTGGATTCATTCTTCGCGCTGCATCCGTCGATGCCGGAATTCGCGCGGATGTATAAGGACAAGAAAGCCGCTGTGGTTCATGCAGTGGCGACGCCCTACCGCGAGCGCTCGCATTTCGACGGGCAGGATGTGCTGGAAAGCGGCTTTGCCGGGCCGGGCCGCGTGCAAAGCGGCTGGCTCAATCGCGCGCTGGAGGCACTGCCGCGCGGCGAGCGCGTCATGAGCGGACTGGCGGTCGGCCCCACCACGCCGCTGGTGCTGCGCGGTGCCGCCCCGACGGTCGGCTGGGTGCCGCCGTATCTGCCGCAGGCCGCCGACGACACCGCGATGCGCCTGATGAATCTCTACACCCACCGCGATCCCGCATTGGCCGCAGCGCTGTCACAGGGCTTGCAGATCGACAAGATCGCGGCGCGTGACGATGCCATGAAGCCGAAACCGGGCATGAACGGCGCAGGCGCGATGCGGCTCGCGGCCAAGGGCGCGGCGCGGTTGATGGCGGCGGACGACGGCCCGCGCATTGCGGCGCTCGCATTCGACGGCTGGGACACCCACGCCAATGAAGGCGGGGCGGTGGGGCGGCTGGCGCAATTGCTGGGCGGACTCGACGGAGCACTGGCGGAATTCGAGACCGTTCTCGGAGAGCGCTGGCGCGACACAGTGATTGTGGTGGCCACCGAATTCGGCCGCACGGCGCGGATTAACGGCACCGACGGCACCGATCATGGCACCGGCACGATTGCGCTGCTTGCGGGCGGCGCGGTCAACGGCGGACGGGTGATTTCGGACTGGCCGGGACTCAAGCTGGCGAATCTTTATGAGGGCCGCGATCTCAAGCCCACCACCGATCTGCGCGGTGTGATCAAGGGCGTGCTGCGCGATCACCTCGGGCTCGGTGAGCGCGTGCTGGCGGACACGGTGTTTCCCGACAGCGGGGCGGTGAAAGCGATGCAGGGGCTGGTGGTTTAGCGCAAGATTGGAGCAAAGTCGTCATTGCGAGGAGCGCAGGCGACGAAGCAATCCAGCCTTCAGGAGTGGATTGCCTCGCTTCGCTCGCAATGACGGGAGCGAGTGAAACAGTCAGCCCTTCGTGATCTGATCGATCTCCGCCATCTCCTCCTGCGTCAGCTTCCAGCCGATGGCTTTGACATTCTGCTCGATCTGCTCGACGCGAGTTGCGCCGGCAATCACGCTCGACACCTGCGGCCGCGCCGCCAGCCACGAGAACGCCAGCTCCAGCATGGTTTTTCCGCGCGCATTCACGAAATCCTGAAGCTTCTGCACGATGTCGAGATTCTTGTCGGTCATGTAGCGGTCGCTGAGATATTGCATCTTGGCGAAGCGGGTATCGGCGGGCGCTGCCTCGCCGCGCTTGTATTTTCCGGTGAGCAGTCCGCTCGCCAGCGGGAAGAACGGCAGGATGCCGAGATTGTAAGCTTCCGCTGCAGGAAACAGGTCTTTCTCGTGGTCGCGCACGATCAGGCTGTATTCGTCCTGGCATGACACGAACGCATGGGTGTTGATGCCGCGCGCGGTGAACTGTGCTTCGGCGACGCGCCATGCCGGAAAATTCGAGCAGCCGATGTAGCGCACCTTGCCCTGACGGATCAGATCTTCCAGCGCGCGCAGTGTTTCTTCAATCGGGGTCAGAGGATCGAAATCGTGCTGCTGGTAAAGGTCGATGTAATCGGTCTTCAGGCGGCGCAGGCTGTCCTCCACCGCGCTCATGATGTAGCGGCGCGATGCCCCCTGCTTGGTGCCGTCGTCGCTCATCGCCTTGGAGTACTTCGTGGCGAGCACAATGTCCTTGCGGCGGTCGCCGAGCACTTCGCCCAGCACGGTCTCCGAGCCGCCGCGTCCGGCATAGATGTCGGCGGTGTCGAACAGCGTGATGCCGAGATCGATCGCCTTGTGGATCACCTTGCGCGAGGTCTCCAGATCGGTGCGCTGGCCGAAATTGTTGCAGCCGAGGCCGACAGCCGACACGCGCAGGCCGGAGCCGCCGAGATTTCTGATTTCCATGATCTTACCCCGTCAGGTCTGGTCGAGGGCCGGAATGGCAGGAGGCAATCCTTCTTCCGTACCTGACGGCTGCGCCGGAGGCGAGCGCAAAGCGCGCGCCGTCATGCGCCGCACCGCGGTTTCGGCATCCCGCGCGATCTCCTTGCGGTTCGCGGCCATGCCGTACCCGATCGCCTCGCCCCAGCTCACCGTGACGTCGACCGCGCCATTCGCCAGCACGTTCAGCAGATGCGGCACCAGTTCGGCTTCGCCATACCACGCCACCTTGTCGCGCAGTGCGCGGCCGACCGGCACGCCGCCGAAGCGGACATAGGCGATCGACACCGGTTGGACGGTGACGCGGTCATGATGGGTGGAATCGCCTATGGCATGGTGCACCGCGCCGATCAGCGCCGACCGGAACGGCAGGATGCGAATCCCGTCGCTCGAGGTGCCTTCGGGAAACAGCACGACGGCGTCGCCCCCGAGCAGGCGGTCGCCCATGGCGCGCGCGGCATCGCCGGTCTTGTGGCGGCGTTCGCGTTCGACAAAAACCGTGCGCTGCAATTTGGCGAGCTGACCGAACAGCGGCCAGTTCGCAACTTCGGACTTTGCGACAAACACCACCGGCGCGACCGCGCCGAGCACGGTGATGTCGAGCCACGAGGCGTGGTTCGACAGGATCAGCACCGGGGTTTCGCGCGTGCGCTCGCCGACCTGTGTGATCCGGATGCCGATGATCGCGCAGGTCGCGCGATGAAACAGGTTCGGCACGATGCGCTGGAGCCGGCTGTTGAGCAGGATTCCCGCGAGCTGGAACGGCAGCAGCAGAAGGGCGATGAGAACCAGCAGGGTGCCGGCGCAGATGGTGCGGATCATGAGGTGCGTATCGGTCTCAGGGAAATCGTGACGAGGTATTGATCATATCATAGCGGGCGCATCGCACACCGCGAAAGCGAACAACAGACCGGCGGCAGTTCGGACAAAAAAGGCGCGGCCCCGGCCGGATACAGCGCAGAGGGGATTTACGCGACCGGGGACCGCTCGAACGCGTGATCGATGACGGGGGCCGGACCACACGCATCCGCAGGCTAGGGGCCGACCGTAACAGCGCTATGACAGCGCCAATTGTCCACAGGCAGGGCTGCCAGCGTGCTCAACAGCTGTGGCGTCCCTGCGAAGGCGGGGACCCAGAACCACAGGGCGGCGTTGGTGAAAACGTGATCGCCAACGTATGCTTCAGGAATGATGGTTCCCCGCTTTCGCGGGCGATATGGACGTTTGTTTCGAAAGGATACCCATGCCCACGACGGTTTCGCCGTTTCTTCTGCCGATCCTGATGTTGCTCGCCTCCAACATTTTCATGACCTTCGCCTGGTACGGCCATTTGAAGTTCAAGGAGCATTCGCTGCCGCTGGTCATCATGGTGAGCTGGGGCATCGCCTTCTTCGAGTATTGGCTTGCGGTGCCGGCCAATCGCTGGGGCAGCGCGGTCTATTCGGCGGCGCAGCTCAAGACGATGCAGGAAGTCATTACGCTGGTGGTGTTCGCTGGCTTTTCGGTCCTGTACCTGAAGGAGCCGCTCGGCTGGAATCACGCGATCGGCTTCGCCTTCATCGCGGCGGGCGCATTCTTCATTTTCCATAAATGGTCGTGAGTACCGTCGCCGTAGTCATGGCTGCGCGCCTGCGTCGCGATCAAAAATCCTGCAACGAGGATGATCGCGAGCGTCAGCGACGCTGAAACCACAACGAGAGACGTCTTCATCCGTGTATCTCCACCGCGCGCGTCTTCGCGCGGCCGCGGGGTAGTCTGGGTGCGCAGGGAAAAGCGGCTCAGCCAGCAATCGGCATGGCGGCCACGACCTTGATCGACAGCGCCGTAACGGTGACGAGCAGGCACAATGACAGCGACGCCACCGCGAGCGAGGCGGCGACGGCGTTCGTCAGTCGGAACGATGCAACACGCGCGGACCGCAGTCCGAAACCAATTCCTGAAACGGGCGACCGGATCATGGTCGGGCATCCTCAAATCGGGCGGCGAATCACCACTGCCCGGAATGTGTCAGGACTCGCTGTCGAGATTGCGGCATGCCCTAGCCAAACGTGGCAGAAGCAAGGCAGGGGCTGAAAAATCAGCAGGTTATGCCCATTATCCCGCTCCGATTCGGCTGGTTTCAGGCCTCTGCGGTCAGGCCGGTCTCGGTTCCCGGGGCGGTTTCGGGGGCCGCGACCTCGGCAGGCTTCCACGCCATCGACACGAAGCGCGGCTCGCTTTCGACCCGCTTCAGCCAGGCCTTCACGGACGGATAGCCGGAGAGGTCGAAGTCGCACTGGTTGGCGACGTGGGTGTAGCCGTACATGGCGATGTCCGCGACGGTCAGATGCCCTGCGGCGAAGTAGTCGTTGGTCTTGAGGTGATTTTCCATCACCCGCAGCGCGGCGTAGCCGCGCTCCATCCAGTCTTCCAGCGAATGGGTCTGCAGGTCGCGGCCGCCGCGCACCAGCACGAGCCAGAAATACGCAGCGCCGACGCTCGGCTCCAGCGCGTGCTGTTCGAAGAACATCCATTGCAGCGCCTGCGCGCGATCGATGCGGTCCTCGGGCGCCAGCGATGTGCCGATCGCCACATACCAGAGGATCGCGTTGGACTCTGCGAGATAGCGCCCGTCGGCGACTTCGAGCAGCGGCACCTGTCCTGAGGGATTGCGCGCGAGAAATTCCGGCGTGCGGCTTTCACCGCGCAGAATGTCGACCTCGATGGCTTTATACGGCGCATTCAACAGCGCCAGCGCAAGGCGGACCTTGTAGCTGTTGCCGGAGCGCTGCATCGAGTAAAGTTTGTACATACAGGCCTTCGAAAGTACCGCCGGAGACATACGGCGCGAACCGGACTGCCACCCCTGCCTGCCCCCAGGCCGATGTAACAATGAGGTTCTGGGACCCTCGCCGCAAGGCCTTTGCGTTAGAAAAAGTCAAATCGCTCACAGCCGCGTAGCCATGAGAGATTTTATTCTGCGGAATGTGGGTCAGTGCGTCAATTTCGCGCGAAACAGCGCGAGAAAATGCTGGTTTTTTGTGATCGTCAAAGTTTGTTCGCAACTGCGTCAAGATCGAGATAGCGCATCCGCTTGGCTTCGCGGCGGCCCTGCGCAATGGCCTCAAGCACGAGACCGATGGCGAAGGAGAGGAAGCCGAGCTGCGCGATGGCGGCGGCGAGTATCGCGGTGGGAAAACGCGGCACGAGTCCGGTCTCGAGATACGTGACGATCAGCGGCGCGCCGAGGCCGAGGCAGATCAGCAGCAGCATGGCGCCGATCGCGCTGAAGAACCGCAGCGGCCGTGTTTCCTTGTAGAGCTTGATGAGCGTCAGCAGAATCCGGGTGCCGTCGCGATAGGTCCTCAGCTTGCTCTGCGATCCCTCGGGCCGCGTCGCATAAGGCAGCGGCATCTCGCCGGTGGCGATCTTGAGATCGAGTGCATGAACCGACAGCTCAGCCTCGATTTCGAATCCGCTCGATGTGACCGGAAACGATTTCGCGAAGCGCCGCGACAGCACGCGATAGCCTGAAAGAATATCGGTGAAGCCGTCGCCGAACATGTGCGCAAGGATGCGGTTGAACAGGTGGTTGCCGAAACGGTGTCCGCGCGGAAACGCGCCGTCGCCGCCGTTGCGGGTGCCGACCATCATGTCGAGGTTGCGCGTCACCAGCGCCTCGATCAGCGCGCCTGCTGCGGTCGGATCGTAGGTCGCGTCGCCATCGGCGAGGATGTAGATGTCGGCTTCGATATCCGCCAGCATGCGGCGGACCACGTTGCCCTTGCCCTGTAGCGTTTCGCGGCGGACGATGGCGCCTGCGGCGACCGCGGCCTCATAAGTGCCGTCGGTGGAATTGTTGTCGTAGACGTAAATCCGCGCGCCGGGCAGCGCGCGCTGAAAGCCCTCGATCACAGCGGTGATGGCGGCTTCCTCGTTGTAGCAGGGCAGCAGCACCGCGATCGAGCGGTTGCGCACCATGGCGCTCTGCGGAAACAGATCATCGATTTCGTCGCGGACGCGATCAAGCTTTGACAAGACGGCTGCTCCCGATTGCATGAATGCCGAGATCGCTCGCTGCGCGCCGCAGCGTCATCGTGTAAAGTGCGATCATCACAATGAGTCCGAGCGGAACGCCGCTCAGGCCCGCGATGCTGCGCGTGAGGAATGGAGCGGCCCATGCCAGCGCCAGCAGCGAGATTTCGTACGGCTGGAAGCCGCGCGCGAATCCGTGACGTGCGAGGAACGCAATCGCGATGCCGAGCACCACGAGGTCGTAGTCCAGCACATAGGGTGTCGCCAGCAGGCTCGCGATGGCCAGCGCCGCGGCCTTCAGTTCGAATGCGGCCTGCGAGCGCCACAGTCTGACGACCGTGACCGCGAGCACCAGCGCGAGCGCGCCTTGCGCGGCGTAAGCCAGATCGATGCCGCCGCCCCACATCCGCACCGCGGAGAACAGCGACTGGATTTTCTCCCAGCCGGTGCCGCCGGCTTCGAGCACGATGGTGCGCGTGAAGGTCGCGGACTCGGCGAAAGCGTGCCAGACGTTCATGCCGAACAGCAGCGTCGACATGGCGATCAGCGCGATCACCGTCGCGGCGGCGCTGATGATCGTGGTCCAGCGGCCGGTCGCGAGCAAGACGAGCGGAATCAGAATTCCGAATTGCGGCTTGTAGGAGAGGAGGCCAAGGCAAAGGCCGGCCAGTGCGGGCCGCCGCTCCAGCAGGGTGAGAAATCCGCCGAGCAGGGCTGCGGTGAAGAATCCATTCTGGCCGTGGCCGACATTGACGAACACGGCCGGAAACGCCGCCGTGACCAGCCACGTCTCGCGCCTCGGCACGATGGCGTGAATGGCTGCCATGAAAGCAGGGAGGGACACCGCGAGCCAGCATGCGAGCGCGAAGCCGTAGGGCATCAGCGCCAGGGCTGCCGCGACCATCAGGAAGAACGGCGGATAGTGCCAGCCGAAGAACGGGACATCGCGGCCCTCGAACACCGCGATCTCGGCGGCGTGCTGGAGCCTAGGGTCGTAGGCGTCAGCCGCCTTGCCCGACAGGGTCAGAACCCCGGCTGCGTAGACGTTGGAGAAGTCGGTTCCGATCGGCTTGCCGTTGCGATCGATCATGTGGTCCGAGGTGGCGAGCAGGCCGATCAGCCCGGCCACTGAAATGGCGAGGACCAGCAATGCATAGTTGCGGATACGGGCCGGCGTGAGCCAGCTTCCGGTCCGCAGGGCTTGCCAAATATGGCTCATTTTCTCGCCAGGATTTATGAATGTTGCAGGGGGCCTTTTGCGCGCATCGACCCTAGGCGGCGCGCTTTAAGGTTTCCTTAGTCCGGCACGCAATTTCGTGTGTTTTCGGCGAAGTTTCTTGCGATGCAGCGTCGCCCGTTTTAGGGTGCCCCGCCCGCTAAACCCCGCGAATCCGGGCCTTCGCGACCCTCAGCATCCTTTAGGAGAACACGATGCCGTTTCTGTCCGCTGCGCTTGACCGTGTGAAGCCGTCCGCGACCATCGCGGTCACGGATAAAGCACGTCAGCTCAAAGCCGCGGGCCGCAATGTCATCGGTCTCGGCGCAGGCGAGCCCGACTTCGACACGCCAGCCAACATCAAGCTGGCGGCGATCCATGCCATCGAGGCCGGCAAGACCAAGTACACCGCGGTGGACGGCATTCCCGAGCTGAAGGACGCGATCATCGCGAAGTTTCAGCGCGAGAACGGCCTGACCTACAAGCCGAACCAGATCACGGTCGGCACCGGCGGCAAGCAGGTGCTGTACAACGCGCTGATGGCGACGCTGAACCCCGGCGATGAGGTCATCATCCCGGCGCCGTACTGGGTGAGCTATCCGGAGATGGTGGCGCTCGCGGGCGGCGAACCGGTGCCGGTGGTCTGCACCGCGGAGTTCGGCTTCAAGCTGCAGCCGGCCGCGCTGGAGAAGGCGATCACGCCGAAGACCAAGTGGATTATCCTCAACTCGCCGTCGAACCCGACCGGCTCGGCCTATACCCACGCCGAACTGAAGGCGCTCACCGATGTGCTGGTGAAGCACCCGCATGTCTGGGTGATGACCGACGACATGTACGAACATCTCGTCTACGACGACTTCAAGTTCGCCACGCCGGCGCAGGTCGAGCCGAAACTGTTCGACCGCACGCTGACCGTGAACGGCGTGTCGAAAGCCTACTGCATGACCGGCTGGCGTATCGGTTATGCGGGCGGGCCGCAGCAGCTCATCTCGGCAATGGCGACCATCCAGTCGCAATCGACCTCGAACCCGTCGTCGGTTTCGCAGTGGGCGGCAGTCGAGGCGCTCAACGGACCGCAGGACTTCATCGCGGCGAACAACAAGGTGTTCAAGGAGCGCCGCGATCTCGTGGTCGCGATGCTCAACCAGGCCAGCGGCATCGACTGCCCGCGTCCGGAAGGCGCGTTCTACGTCTATCCGTCCTGTGCAGGCACCATCGGCAAGACCGCGCCGTCGGGGAAAAAGCTCGAGACCGATGAAGATTTCGTGACCGAGCTTCTGGAAACCGAAGGCGTCGCGGTGGTGCAGGGGTCCGCATTCGGCCTCGGCCCGGCGTTTCGTATCTCCTACGCCACCAAAACCTCGGATCTCGAGGAAGCCTGCAAGCGCATCCAGCGGTTCTGCGGTAACTTGCGCTAAAGCAACACTGCCGGAATAACGTCAGCAGTTTGATTGGAAATAAGGAAAGCGCCATGTTTTTGACACGGCGCTTCCCTTTTGTCCGCGCGCCAATCAAAACAATCAATCTGGAGTTCAATTCCATGCGTCTTTCATCAGCTCTCGGTACCGCGTTCGCGGCACTCGTCGCCTCGTTCGCCACGGCGAATGCACAGCAGGCCGTTCAGGTCGGCGTGCTGGAATGCCGCGGGGGCCAGAACGTCGGCATGGTCATCGCGTCCAAGACCACCCTCGAGTGCGTCTTCCGCAGCGAAGGCCGCCGTCCCGAGCCTTACCTGGCGCATGTCACCCGCATCGGCGTTGACCTCGGCGTAACCGAAAACACCACCTTCGCATGGGCCGTGCATGCGCCGACCCAGCGGCTCGGCCGCGGCGATCTCTCCGGCAGCTACGGCGGCGTCGGCGGCAACGTCTCGTTCGGCCTCGGCGGCGGTGGCAATCTGCTGTGGGGCGGTTCGCAGAATTCCTACGCCCTCCAGCCGCTCAGCCTGCAGGGCCAGACCGGCCTGAACGTGGCCGGCGGCGTTGTCGGCCTTGATCTTGAGCCGGCGGGCCTGGTGAAGCGCAAGCATCGCCGTCACCGCCACTAAGCAGTTGAGTTAACAAAACGGAATGAAAAAGGCCCGCACATGCGGGCCTTTTTTGTTGCTCTTTAAGGGCTATCGGCAGGGGGGGG